>OGYU01000093.1_pt1 | contig 66758 bp, 49 predicted proteins | sample 1576581 | NCBI WGS metagenome assembly OGYU01 (sample SAMEA3541547, study PRJEB24748) | human gut metagenome | biome: human gut; feature: human-associated habitat; material: faeces | place: China | collected 2012 | reverse complement strand
GATGCGTCAGCGTGCCTCGCGTTCCGGTTCGTTTTCTCTACCTTTGCATACAGCTGTTGCGCCGTCGCCGTTGCCTGCTCCAACACCCGCAAAAGCCGCTGTCCATCCGCGCCGGTTTTTTCACACCATTCGCTGTCCAGCCGCTCCCTTGCTTTTCGGAATACTCTGGAAAAATCCAGCGGAACAACAACCGTACGGTCAATCGCCATCAGCAAAAGTCCAAACAGCTCATGGTGCATCCGATAAACATCCTCATCGTAAAAGCCGTCGTTGTCGAACTGTGAATGATAGTTCGTTTCCATAAAGCTTCCGCCCGTAAAATCATTTACCATCGACGGAATTCCGGCAATCGCAATGGAAAAATCGTCCGACCAGGTTTCAATCGGCGCGGTAATCCTCGTTTCCTCCGGATATGCGCCGGTCAGGCTCGGCAGCTCTTCCAGAAATTCTTCCAGAAAAGAAACGTATTCGAACGTGCTCCGAATCCTCGCCCGCGTCCCGTGTGCCAGCGCAGGGAGCTCAAAATTCAGGTCGGCAATCACGCTTCCCCGCCACTCCGGATGCACCGTAAATACCTGTTCATACGCGCCGGTTGACCAGTCGAACTGGGAATCCGCCACGCCCCATTCCTCGGACGCCATGCAGCAGAACATCAGCGTATTTTCGGGCTGATATCCAATTTCCAGCAGCGTTTTTCCCATCGAAAGCATCATCGAAATCGCGGTATTATCATCCTGAAAACCGTCAAAATAGGAATCGTAATGTGCGGAAAGCATAATTCTGCGCTCCGGGTGCGTTTTTCCGGGAATCTCCCCGACGATGTTATAGGTCGTCTGCGCCGGGATCACCTTTGTCGAAGCGTCAAACAGCACCTTTACCTCGCTGCGGCCCTGCAGCATTTTTTTCAATTGATCTGCATCGTGCCGGGCAATCGAAAACGCCGGTGCATTCGACGGTCCCGCGATATCCTGTGCGTTCAGTGCGCGTTCGTCTACCTCTCCGTAGCCGCCCGTCTGTGCAGCAATGACAGCTGCCGCGCCTTTTAAATGCGCCTGATAAACCGGATAATTGATCCACCACTCATCCCGCTGGTTGATATCCACTAATACGAGCTTTCCGGTCACATCCATTCCTTCATAATCCTGCAGAGTTCCTCTGCCTGCATACACAACCGAGTAGCACTCCGGTCCGTCCGTCACAAAATTCGTCTGATACGCGCCAAGCTGTATCGTTTCCTCTTCGCCTTTTTCGTTTAAAAAAGTCATTTTCGCGCGTTCAAATTCCCACGCATCTACTGTAATCGCATCCTTATGGATAATCGGAAAACCGATTGTGTGCATCTCCTGCGCCAGCATTTCTCCGGTTGCAAGCTCTGCCTTCGACCCCGCCGTCCGATAGCCGAGTTCTTCGTTGGTGCGGTGTTTTTCCATCCGTTTCGCCAGATGATAGGAATAGGAAATATCCAACTGCTGTCTGTATTTCTCCTGCATGTCCATCGTATACCACTCCTGTCTGTCATCGCTTTTATGCCTGATCCGGTATCATAGGAGACAAAAGACCTTTTTTGATCCCGACATCATTTCAGTCCCAGTATATCATTTCTGTGGCAAAAGACAAGAATGTTTCCGCCATACAGAGGCGACTGGTTACCCGATTACAAGCTCCCTGCCGCCCATTTTTTCATACAAACGGTGGGAAATGGAAACCACCGTCCGGTTTTCTCCGGCGCGCCTGAGCGCATACAAAACCTCCTGCTCTGTGCCTACATCGAGGTTCGCCGTGATTTCATCCAGCAGCAGAATCGACGGCTTCGCTGCAACCGCCCGGGCAATGGACAAAAGCTGCCACTGTCCCTGTGAAAACAGTGCATCCGTGCAGGGCGTATCATACCCCTGCTCCATTCCGGCAATCACTTCATGCAGTCCTGCCAGCTTCGCCGCTTCGACCGCATCCTCTCTGGAAATCATCGGATCAGAAAGCGTAATCTGCTCCAGAACGGTTCCGGGAACCCGCTTAAAGCTCTGCTCCACGCAGCCAAACAGACGCCGTCTGATACTGTCCGGAAGCAGATAAGCGTCCTGTCCATATATTTTTACACAGCCCTTTTGCGGACGATACAGCCCCAAAAGCAATTTAAAAATTGTGCTCTTTCCTGCGCCGGTGCGCCCGGTCATCGTTACCTGCTCGCCGGTTTTTATCTCGAAGCTCAAATGCTCCAGAACCATCTTTTCCTCTTCATAGCCGAAGCTGACGTCTTCCAGAGAAATGCATGCGACCGGCGAATCCGTGCCTGCGCTGGCTTTGCCAAGCTCTGTCATCGCTTTTTCTCCCGCCTCCCCGGAGGTTTCCAGCCGCGTCGGCAGCTCCAGAAATTCTCCGACACGCTTCGCACCTGCCAGCGCCTCCTGGATCGTCTGGATTTCCATGCCAATGCTTTCGATTGGGGAAAAGATTCTCGAAATATAGGAAATTACCGCAACCGCCGTACCGACTGACATGCCGAAAAACATTCTGACTTCCGGGCCTGACGAAGCCGACAGCAGCATGACAATGCCCGTCACCAGCGCATCTGTAATCAAAATAACCGGAGAATACAGTGCATCGTAAAAATTTGTACGCTCCATCGCAGCATATCCCTCCTGCAGCGCGCGGTCATAGCGTTTGCGCATAAAGCCTTCTTTTCCAAAAACATGGATCATCCGAATGCAATGAATCGTCTCCGGCACAAGCCCCGACATCCGCGCGGCAGCCTTTCTGCTGTCCATCTGCGCAGCCAGCATTTTTTTCTGAACATGTCTTGTAAATAGTGCGATCAGCGGCAGAATCGCCAGCAGAGTAATCGCAAGTCCGCGGTTTTTCTGCCAGAGCACTGCGTAAATACCGATCATCGTGCAAGCGTCTGCAAACATGCTGATGATACCGGAGGTAAACAGCGTTTCCAGCGTATCAACATCTCCGACAAACCGGGATGCGATCGTTCCTGCGTCCATTTTACTCAACGTATCTGCGGACAGCTGCGACAGCTTTTCGCACATCTGACTGCGCAGACCGTGGGTCAGCTTCTGTCCGAATACGATCAAAAGGCTCTCCCGCGTAGATTCCAGCAATCCCGCCAGTGCTACCACGCCGAAATAGGAAAACGCCTGTACAATCGGCATCGGGTTTCCCGCAGTCAGCTCGTCCACAATTTTTTCCAGAATCAGCGGCGGCACAAGTGCAGTGACGACTGCGCCGACTACGGTGATGACCAATGCAATCGGAAGCAGAAGATTCTGTGTGCAGATTGATCCCACCGCAGTGAGAATTTCATGATGCGCCTTTGACGGCATCGTTTTTTTCAAACGCTCACGCATGGTCTGCTCCCTCCTTCCATTCCTTGCACAAATTTGCATATTCCGGAACTATCTGCAGCATTTTTTCGTGCGTTCCTGTCTGCGTCTGTCCGTTTTCCATCCAGATGACCTGATCCGTCTGATCAAACAGATACAGGCGGTGCGAAATCAGCAGGATAATCCGATCCTTTGACATCGCTTTTAATTCCCGGAAAATCTCCTCCTCCGTATTCCGATCCAGCGCCGCAAATGGGTCATCCAGAACGATCAGCGGCTTTGCATGGGACAGCGTCCGTGCAAGCGCCGTTCTCGCCTGCTGCCCGCCGGAAAGCCGCACGCCGCGGCTGCCGACCAGTGTATCGATGCCGTTTTCCATTTCGGACACTTCCCGGTCCAGGCAGACGCGCGAAAGCTCCCTGCCGACGTCGATCTGCTCCTCTCCGAGCGCGACATTGTTTCGGACACTGTCCGCCAAAAGCTCCGGATCGTGTCCCTGCCATCCGACCATGCTCCTGCGTTCTTTATCTGAATATTCAGATAATTCTTTCCCGTTTAACAAAACATGCCCGGTATAAGGCACTTCTCCCAGAAAGATTTTACCAAGCGTCGATTTGCCGCACGCAACAGGACCCGTGATCCCGATGATCTGTCCAGGCTTTGCACTTATCGTCAATCCGTCAAAAATCTGCTTTCCACCCGGATATGCGCCGCCCGCCTGATCCAGCTTCAGGCTGACCGCCCCGGCTGTCTTTTCTTCTGTTTCTTCCGGAGGCTCTGTCAGCAGCGGACGGATTCTTTTCCACGAAACGTTCGCTTTCTGTACGGAGTTAAACAGCTTCGCCGCCTTCGAGGACTTGACCGCAAGCTTTCCATAGCAGGATAAAAATGTCGTAAACGCTGCGATGTTCCAAACCGCCCATCCACTGTTTAACACATTTTTCGAACCGAAATACAAAATCAGCACGGTGCTTCCCATGGAAATCACCTGATACAGCGGAGGCATCGCTACGACCTGCATTCCTGCACGGACTGCTGTTTTTTCGTAATCCTCCAGCTGTTTTTCATACATGCCGCTGCGCTGTTTTTCACAGCCGTAAATCCGATAAGTCACCGCGTTGCCCGCGCGGTCCAGCGTCGCTGTATTCAAGCGTCCGGCGCTCTCCTTATATGCGGCATTGCTGCGCTCTACCACGGTTTTCATCTTTTCCGCCATCCAATAGGAAAACGGCGGGAACAACAGACACAGCAGTGCAAGCCGCCAGTCGTACCACAACAGCATCGCAGCATAGGCAAGCAGTGCAATACCGGTATCAAAAATCTCCGTCGTGAACTTCCGGATTCCTTCTACGCACGCATCCACGTCAGACACCGCTTTTGTCAGAAGGCTTCCGACCCCCTCTTTTTCCAGCTCACCTACACTTTTATGTACCAGATTCCCGTAAAGCACCTGCTTCATGCTCCGGTTGATATCGTTCGCAAACCGGCGCACATAAAACCGCTTGATGTAGCGCGCGCCCTGCACGAATCCGATCACTGCCACATACGCGCACACCAAAAGCAGCATATCGGTAAAAATTTTTTTCCCTGTAAATACATCCAGCAGGCACTGTGCAAGCCGTCCTTCAAACCACGGTCCCGCGAGCAGTCCGATATTATAAATCAGGCCGGAAACCGTCACCGCAAGCAGCGGCTTCCACTCCGTCACAAAGTAGCTCCCGATCTGATCCGGTTTTTTCCAGGCAGTCCGGATTCCCGATTCTTTCCTGTCGCACATCGTCGTCCCTTCAGCCATCCTTTTCTCCTCTGTCCATCCGTTCCTTTACCTGCAAAAATCCGGACCGGCTTTCTTTTTTCGATCTCAGATACAGTCGATCCAGCATTTCGCAAAAGTGCTCGGTTTCTGATTCGTCCAGTTCCTCCATCAGCCACTCATAAAACGTCGATTCAATGCTGACCTTGGAGTTTTTCAGCCCTTCCGCCTTTTTTGTCGCATACAAAAGCTGACTTCTTTTGTCCTCCGGATTGTCCCGGCGAATCAGGTAGCCCTTCGCTTCCAGGCTTGCCGCCCGGCGCGCCGCAGCTCCCTTGTCGATCTTTAATTCTTCCCGCAGCTGCGCCTGTGTGATGCCGGGATGGTGCCGCACCAGATGGATAAAATCGAACTCCGCCGTCCCGATTCCTTCCTCCTTCATCGTCTGTACCGTCAGCTTATTTAACTCCCGCGCAATTTTCGTCATTTTCCGTTCGGTTTTATCCATCGCAAGCGTCCTCCTGAATTTAAGTTGCAGGGACTTTCCTGCACGATAGTTTTTCAAAATGGATGTACCTACATCTTTCTTTCATCCTAGTTTATCTGCAGAGAACTGTCAACCGTTTTCCTGCGCTTGAAATATCCGGAAAACCGCGCTATGATGTTTTTAACTGACTTATGTATCACACAAAGAAGGGAGCTTCATATGACTTTAGAACCGCTTATTTTAAAAATGATTTCCTACGATCACGGCAGCCCGGAGCGCATTCAGCATTTTCTGAAGGTGCACAGCTTTGCAAAGACGATCGCTGTTTTTGAGCATCTCGATGAAAAAACGCTGTTCATTACGGAAGCTGCCGCCATCGTGCACGATATCGGCATCCGGCTGTGTCTGGAAAAATACGGAGACGGAAACGGAAAATTGCAGGAAAAAGAAGGTCCTGCCCTGGCAGAGCAGATGCTCTCCGAGCTGGGATTTGAAAAAGATGTGATAGAGCGCGTCAGCTTTTTAGTCGGTCATCATCATACTTATACCGGCATCGACGGTCTCGATTATCAGATTCTGGTGGAGGCGGATTTTCTGGTCAACCTCTTTGAAGGAAACACGGACACAGCCCATATCCGGGCGACCTATGACAACATTTTCCGCACAGAGACCGGGAAAAAAATCTGCCGCGAAATGTTTGGCTTATAATGCGGAGACATCATCAGCTTTTCTTTCCATTTCGCGGCATTTTGTTAAAAGGATGGGCCTCCCACAAAAACGGCGACGCTGCGCGGTTTCAGGATAAATTCACTGTCAATGACAGTCATCTGTGACTCCTTTTCGGGCATTTCCGGCTGGTCTGTATTGACCGCAAGCCTCCATACAAAGCCGTTTGGAAGCTTCGGCAGAAAAAACTGCTGATCCTCCCAGAAAACATTGACCGCCAGGTACACGAGATCTTCCGTTTCCAATTCCCGGGTTCGCTCCGTTTCCTGATTGCTTCCGGCGGTCAGCGCCCCCGCAAACATCACGCCCAGGAATTTACTTTCCTGGGTCACATTATTGTCCCAGGGCTGATTCGTATGGACGCTGACCGTCGGGAACCCAAGCCCGGACGGACTGCATTCTCCGCGGATTGCAGAGTGTTTTTTGCGGAATGCAATCATATAACGGAAGAATTCGTAAATTTCTCTATTTTTTTCCAACAGCGACCAGTCCAGCCAGGAAATTTCGTTGTCCTGGCAGTAGGCGTTGTTGTTGCCAAACTGCGTATTGCAAAATTCGTCCCCCGCCAGAAACATCGGCGTTCCGCGGCTGCACAGTAACACCGCACAGGCATTTTTGATCATTCTTTTCCGAAGTGCTTCTATTCCGGGGTTGTCGGATTTTCCCTCGTACCCACAGTTCCAGCTTCGGTTATCATCTGCACCATCAGTATTATTCCAGCCGTTTTCCTCGTTATGTTTTTCATTATAAGAATACAGGTCGTACAGCGTAAAGCCGTCGTGACAGGTCAGAAAATTGATTGACGAATTGTAGCCCCGATACTGTCCGCCGTACAGATCCGGAGAGCCGGTAATCCGCTTTGCTGCCTGTGCAGCGAACCAGTACTCTCCTTTTAAAAAGCTGCGCAGCTCGTCCCGGTATTTGCCGTTCCACTCCGCCCACCGGTTCCACGCCGGGAAATTTCCGACCTGATACAAACCGCCCGCATCCCATGCCTCCGCAATCAGGTTGACGTCCTTCAGCACCGGATCTTCCGCCAGATTCCGAAGCAGAGGCGGCTGTAACAGCGGCGTCCCGTCCTCGTTTCGTCCCAAAATGCTCGCAAGGTCAAAGCGAAAACCGTCCACCCGATAATGAATTACCCAATGCCGCAGGCATTCCAGAATCATCTGCTGTACGACTGGATGATTGCAATTTAACGTATTTCCGCATCCGCTGAAATTATAATAGTTTCCCTCCGGCGTCAGCATATAATAAATCCGGTTGTCGATTCCCTTAAATTCAAAAAACGGTCCCTGCTCGTTTCCCTCCGCGGTATGATTGAACACCACGTCTAAAATGACTTCGATTCCGTTCTGGTGAAGCTCCCGGATGAGATTTTTAAACTCCGTCCCTTCCCGGTTATACTCCTGACGCGCCGTGTATCCTGTGTTCGGTGCAAAAAATCCAACCGTGTTGTAGCCCCAGTAATCCAGAAGCGTTCTGCCGCCGATTTCACGTTTTCCCATCGTCTCGTCGAATTCAAACACCGGCATCAGTTCAACCGCAGTGATGCCAAGCGCCTTCAGGTAGGGGATTTTTTCCCGGATACCCTCAAACGTTCCCGGAAACTGCACGCCCGAGGAGGCATGCTTTGTAAAACCGCGCACATGCATCTCATAAATAATCAGCTCCTGCATCGGCTTTTTCGGCTCTCTGGCGTCACCCCAGTCGAAATCGTTGAACACCACCCGCCCATGATAACCCTTCTCCCGGTCGGGCTCTTTTCCCCAGATGCTCTGCTGCGTCACCGCCCGCGCATACGGATCCAAAAGCACTTTTGTTTTATCATAAATCAGCCCTTTTTCCGGGACATTCGGCCCGTCCATCCGATAGGCGTACTCAAAATCGTAAATATCCAGACCGAACACGACCATCGAATATACCCGCCCGATCCTGTAATTTTCCGGAAAAGGAATCGTCCCGTAAGGCTCTTTTTCCCCTCTGTGAAACAGCAGCAGCTCACAGGAAACCGCATTCTGAGAATGAATTGTAAAGTTGACGCAGCTTCCGAAGGAAGTCGCCCCGTTGATTTCATATAGCCCCGGACGGATATCGAATCCGTTGACGCGATCCAATGGGTTTAAAAACTGTTCCTCTGCCGCAAGCGGATTTAGGTTCATGCTGTGTGCCTCCTGTCCCTTTCGATTCTTACTCCCAGTTTATCATCTGTAGGGCAGGATGCAAGCAGGAAAGTCTGGTCATCGCTGTTTTTATCCGGAAAGAAGAGGTATCCACCGCAGCGGTTTGCGCACCCCGGCGGCACGCGCGCCATACTATATAGAAACGGAGCGTTTCAGGTGATCTGCATGGCAGTCTCTTCTCTGGATATTCTGAATCTGTCCCACTCTTTCAAGGACGTGTGCGAAGCACACGCCAAATCTCCCGAATGTCTCTCCTGCACGCTCCGTCTTTTACTGGAATACAACCTGATTCAGGCAAACCTGGAATATTCCAGACGCTTTTGCTGCGCCCCCCAAGCGCCGGACGACGCAGCTTCTAAAAACTGCAAAAAGGAATTTCCATCTACAGAATCGTAGATTGTCAACAAAACTAAAAAACTTTTGAAAAGAAAGCAGATTCTGGTAAATTTCAATAACGTTTCTTCCTTTTTCCATTAGGATAATGTCGATTTTATAAAAATTTCCTTTTTTTCTTTCCTTTTTTGTATTACAATGAAATTATCAAAAATCGATCGAAAGAAAGGGGTTTTTCCAATGGCAAACAGAATTATGCTCAACCAGACCTCCTATCACGGAGCTGGCGCAATCGAAGAAATCGCAAACGAAGCAAAGGCTCATGCTTTCCGGAAAGCATTTGTATGTTCTGATCCGGATCTGATCAAGTTCGGCGTAACCGCAAAGGTAACGGATATTTTAGACCGCGAAGGTCTTGCTTATGAAATCTACTCCGATATCAAAGCAAACCCGACCATCGAAAACGTAAAGAACGGCGTTGCAGCGTTCAAGGCTTCCGGCGCTGACTACATCATCGCAATCGGCGGCGGTTCCTCTATGGATACCTCCAAGGCCATCGGCATCATCATCGCCAACCAGGAATTTGAAGACGTCCGCAGCCTCGAAGGCGTTGCTCCCACCAAAAAGCCCTGCGTTCCGATTATCGCCGTTCCTACCACTGCCGGCACCGCTGCAGAGGTTACCATCAACTACGTTATCACCGACGTAGAGCGCAAGCGCAAATTCGTATGCGTTGACCCCCACGACATGCCGATCATCGCAGTCGTTGATCCCGATATGATGTCCTCCATGCCAAAGGGCCTGACCGCTTCTACCGGTATGGATGCTCTGACCCACGCAATCGAAGGCTACACCACCAAGGCTGCATGGGAAATGACCGATATGTTCCACTTAAAGGCAATCGAAATCATTTCCAAATCCCTGCGTAACGCCGTCGCTAACACCAAAGAAGGCCGTGAAGGCATGGCTCTTGGTCAGTATATCGCAGGCATGGGCTTCTCCAATGTCGGTCTCGGCATCGCTCATTCCATGGCACACACCCTGGGCGCTGTTTATGACACCCCTCACGGCGTTGCATGCGCAATGATGCTTCCGATCGTTATGGAATACAACGCAGACTGCACCGGTGAAAAATACCGTGAAATTGCACGCGCAATGGGCGTAGAAGGCGTTGATCAGATGGATCAGGCTGCTTACCGTAAAGCTGCGGTCGATGCTGTCCGCAAGCTTTCCGAGGATGTCGGCATTCCGTCCAAGCTCGAAGCCATCAAGGAGGAGGATCTTCCGTTCCTGGCAGAATCCGCTCATGCAGATGCATGCGCACCCGGCAACCCGAAGGATGCAAGCATCGAAGATCTGACCGCATTATTCCGTAAGCTGATGTAAAAAGAATGTGCCTTGGCACATTCTCGCGGAGCGTTTTTATTTCATAGGACGCATTTTCCTATGAAACAAAAAACAGCCCCGACAGTTTTTATTCATGACAATAGAATGCTCGCAGAGCGTGCATTCTATTGTTTGAAAACTGCCGGGGCTGTTCCTTTGCACCTCTTATAACGGGAGGGCGCCTTCGATTTTTACTTAATTTCTTCCGGGTTGGGTTTCAGGGTAACACCTCTGTTGACATCGCCCTTTAAGTCCTTGCCGAACTCGTAGTCGTTGCCAGGCAGAATTGCATTCAGGATGATACCTGCCAGAGCTGCGATTGCAAGACCGGTCAGCGTGATGGATGTGCCGAATACCGTAAAGGTCAGACCACTGGAGAAGCCCAGGCCGCAGACCAGGATCACTGCTGCGATAACCAGGTTACGGGACTTTGTCAGGTCTACATGGTTCTCTACTACGTTACGGACGCCGATTGCGGAAATCATACCATACAGCATGAAGCTTACGCCGCCGATGATTGCGGACGGCATGGAGCCGATTACATCAGCCATCTTCGGAATAAAGCTTAAGATTACTGCGAATACAGCTGCAATACGGATCACTCGGGGATCATGTACATGGCTTAATTCCAGAACGCCGGTGTTCTCACCGTAGGTGGTGTTTGCAGGACCGCCAACCAGAGCGGACAGAGCGGTTGCAAGACCGTCGCCTACCAGAGTGCGGTGCAGACCGGGATCAGCGATGAAGTTTTCGCCGACTGTTGCGGAAATCGCGGACATATCGCCGATGTGCTCCATCATGGTAGCAAGCGCGATCGGAGCCATAACTAAAATTGCAGTCAGGTTAAATTTGCACAGCTGGAAAGGCGGCAGGCCAACCCAGGATGCAGATGCAATGTTGGAGAAATCCAGGATAGCGCTTCCGTCCGGATTTGTCAGGCCAATTGCATTTAAAACAGCTGCAACAACATAGGAAACCACAACGCCCATCAGAATCGGGATAATCTTGAACATTCCTTTTCCCCAGATGTTAAATACGATAATGGTTCCAAGTGCAATCAGGGCAATCAGCCAGTTGGTCGATGCGTTGGAGATTGCAGACGGTGCAAGGGACAGACCGATACAGATGATGATCGGACCGGTTACAACAGGCGGCAGATAATGCATAACGCGATGTACACCTGCAATCTTGATGACCAGGGCAAGCACCAGATACAATAAACCAGCTACAACAATACCGCCGCAGGCATAAGGCAGCTTTTCCCCCATAGTCATGTCCGCGAAAATTCCGGTGTCCAGATTTGCTACCGTAGCAAAACCGCCCAGGAATGCGAAGGACGAACCAAGGAAAGCCGGTACCTTCATCTTGGAACACAGGTGGAAAAACAGAGTTCCCAGACCCGCGCAGATCAGGGTTACCTGAATGGAAAGCCCTTCTCCTTCAAAATAGTTGTTGACCAGAATCGGTACCAAAATCGTCGCACCAAACATTGCGAACATATGCTGCAGACCTAACAGCAACATCTTCGGTACACCAAGTGTTCTGGCGTCTTTAATTGCCACACTTTTCTCCTCCATTATAAACCTCCTATAAATTTTTTTCTGTTCTATAGTAGTCTCTTTCTTCCTTTCCGTCAATCATTTCCTGTAGAAAAAAACCTTCTATTTTCAATGTGAATTCAGTTTTTTCCTCTTTTTTTCAAAGATAGGGTGCGCTATAATAAATTCTGCACGCCATTGGTGTGCAGTTCACACGCACCAAAGAAAGGACTTCTATTATCATGACTTCCAGTTCCGAAACCTCCCGGCTGTCCGGCCGCCCCGCCTGGGCGTTCGACCGCAGGATTTTCTTAAACGGCATGCGCGACGGCGTTCCCATCGCACTAGGTTATTTTGCCGTTTCCTTTTCCCTCGGCATCGCCGCAAGAAACGCCGGTCTGACGCCGCTGCAGGGCTTTTTTGCCAGTCTGTTAAACAATGCTTCCGCCGGCGAATATGCTGCGTTCACCTTAATCGCCGCCAATGCGACGCTTTTCCAGGTAGCGCTTATTACTTTGATCGCAAATGCGCGGTATCTGCTGATGAGCTGTGCGCTCGCGCAGCGCTTTGCACCCGGCACACCGTTTTTCCACAGACTGATTATCGCTTATGATGTAACGGACGAGCTGTTCGGCATCACGATTTCCCGCCCCGGCTGCCTGAATCCATTCTATACCTATGGTGCGATTTTGCTTGCCGCTCCTGCATGGGCGTTCGGCACAGCCTTCGGCATCATGGCAGGAAATGCGCTTCCGCTGCGCGCTGTCAGTGCGCTCAGCGTCGCCCTTTACGGCATGTTCCTCGCAATCATCATCCCCCCCGCCCGGAAAAATAAAGTTGTTGCTGTCCTGATCGTCATCAGCTTTGCGTTGAGCTTTTTCGGCAGTTATGTGCCCGGAATCTCTGCATTGTCCGACGGAACCCGCACGATTTTGCTTACCGTGCTGATTTCCGCTGCCGCAGCAATTTTTTTCCCGCTCAAAAATACACAGGAGGAATCCGAACATGTGTCGTAATGTGCTTTATATCGCCGTCATGGCGCTGGTTTCCTATACGATCCGCGTCCTTCCGCTGACGCTGATCCGCAAACCGATCCGCAACACATTTATCCAGTCGTTTCTTTATTATGTGCCTTATGTTACGCTCGCTGTGATGACCTTTCCAGCCATCCTGCACGCAACGCAGTCGCCGATTTCCGGCGCAGTTGCCCTGATCGCCGGAATCATCGCCGCATGGCTCGGCGCCGGATTATTTCCGGTATCCGTGATCTGCTGCGCACTGGTTTTCCTGATCGAGCTGTTTATCTAAAAAAACTGATATCACAGCTTAAATTTCTTGCTTTATCTTCCGTTACGAACTTGTTATGCTGTTCTTATGACACAGATCAATCTGAAATTCCACACAATTTCAGCTCTGGGAGGAGAGTTATCGTTAATGGAAGATTTTAAAAAGAACTTGCTTAAAATGGGAAAAACAAACCGGACTGTCCCGGCGGTTTTACTGATTGCTGCTGCCTTCTTTCTGCTGTTCGGCATTTTTATGATCCCCCACAAAGTTCAGCCCTTTGACCCGACCTCCGGCGGCTATGCTTCCCTCAATATCGTCTATGTTATGGGATCCTTCGCAGAGCAAACCTCTGACGGAAGGACTGTAAAGAAATATTATGTTGCCGAAAACGACAAAGGTTACTGGTCTATCATCAGCACCGAAAACTCCTGTCCCTTTCCGGTTTACAATGAAACCATTTCCGATGCCGATCTGAAAACACTGGTTCCTCAGACTGCTGTCGGTCAAAGCAAGAAGATACCCAAAAAGCTTGCCGGATACCTTGTAGACTACTTTAATAACAACGGCTTTGAGCTCTCCCTTTCCGACTATGAGCAAACCTTGGGTGATCATTATCTCGATACCACCGCACCTTTGATGGGCAGCAGCCTTGTGCTCTTTATATTTTCTGCAGTCTTTTTCATCCTCAGTGTGATCGTCCTGATCTCCTTCAGGAAAAACAGCAATCACATTCAGACCCGTATTCAGGAGCTTATGCAAGACGGTGAGTTCGAACCACTCTGTCAGGATTTCCAGTCAACTGACGCTGCTTTTTATGACGGATTAGGTCTCGCTGTCTCTCCCCATTATCTCCTTGACTTTTCCAATTTGCAGTATGGTTTTTCTGTATACCCCCTCGATCAGTTTTATAATGTTTTTAAATGCAACATGGTGAACGGCAAGCCTACAACATCCAATTACATTGCTCTGGAGCTCAAGAATGGACAGCGGATCCTTGTTGCAGCCTGCCCGAATACATCTAAAAGCTTTAACACTGCACTGGATATGCTGAAACAGTCTGTAAACGGAGGTATGCAATGGTGATCACTTACGGAACCCGAACCTTATTCAAGCGGGAAGGCGCATGGGGACATGCGATCTGTAAAAACTGCGGACATGATGCTCCCCAAACCCTTTGCCGCCAGCTCGATCAGGTAACACTTTTCTTTATCCCCATCGTCAGTCTTGAAAAACAACGCGGCATTCTGTGCGAAAGCTGCGGCATGATTGTACCCCTCGACAAGGCAGAATACAAACGCCGCAGTGAGGCGAGACAAAAAGCTGCCCTTTTCTGAACTCTATACGATAAAAAAACCAGTCATAAAAGACCGGTTCTTTTTATCGTCTATTCTTTTTTCATAATCCATACTTCGCTGACTGCCAGCGCCTTTAAGGTATCGTAAACCTCCCAACGGACTTTCAGCGTGCCATCCTGATAGGATTCCTTCGGCAGGTCGTATTCCCAGAACGGCTCTCTTCCAGCCTCGATCTCCCGGCGGACAGATTTTCCGTTCGGATTCTGCGCAATCCGGTCTGCCAGCAGGACTTTTCCGGCACGGATATTGACCAGTGTTTCATCCTTCAGCGCGGTCTGTCCCACAAATGCCCGGAAAAACGAATTCGGATAAAATACCTTCATCCCATAAGAAGCTTCCGGATCAAGTCCGGTAAATGTCATTTCCAGCGGCGTTCCATACAGCACCGTCACATTCAGCGCCCAGGTCAGCGGCATCGGGAACTCATGGTACCAGCCGTCGATCTCATGCAGCAGGCCGACCATTGTATACACGCTGTGATCGATGAATGGAGTTTTTAAATATCCGGGATCTTCCTCCCAGCTGTGCCATACGGAAACATGTGAAAAGCCTTCGTAAGTGCCGGGCGCGCAAAACTGGTTTCCGTCGCCGGGATCCTGACGCAGGTTCAGCTGATGCAGCGCTGCGCATCTGTTCTTTTCGTTCTGCATCTTTTCAATCCGCTTAAAGCTCTGCATCAAATACTGATAATCGTTTAACGGCATGCTTCTCGTCTGCAGGTACGCGCCGCGAATCCAGCACTGCCCGCCGTGATGATTTTCGGTCAGCTGAATCCCGCACAAATTCCGCAGGCTGTCTGCCAGCTTCAGCATTTCAAACAGCACATCCTCCGCTGCCGGAACGTCCCTGGAAAGATTCAGGATCGTCCGCGCCTCCCGGATAACTGCTTCGCTTCCGGTAATATCCGCCAGGTCGAGCACCGCACGCGCCTGCTGCTCCAGCTCCTGATCCTTTGCATATTTCTGTTTCGTCCAGTAATCCGTCAGAATCCGCAGCTTTAACATCTGATAGCGGTAATTGTTTTTCACCTGTTTCGATACGGTTTTATCGAATGCTGTAAAGGATTCATACAGTGCATCGATTCCGTCGTTTTCCAGAACCGGGCCATCCCAGTTATGCTCCACGTCCATCAAAAATTCCGCAACCTGCTCAGAGGTTTCCGAATCGATAAACAGGTTTGCATAATCCGCCATCGTTTCCTCTGCCGCCACCGAGCTGTCAAAATCCTGATCCGCCCAGAGGATCTTGTTGACGTCGTCATGGATACCCTCGGAATAGGTGATCGAACCGATGGTATACGGCTCTAACATATTGTGAATCGCTTTCATTTTTTCCGGACGCGCATTGTAGCCCTCCCGTCCGCTCGTCAGTGCAAACGCCATATCCCAGTTTTCCACCGGGAACTGACAGTTCGAATTGTGGGAAATATCCGGATAGTTCCGAATGTTTTCACGATATTTTTCGGGAAGCTTCTCATACAGCTCTTCGATGCTGTCCTGCTCCCAGGGCGCAAAGCACACGCCGGTAATCCAGTCCGGCTCCTTTGCGATTTCTTCATAAAAAGTATCGTACCAGCCAGGCTCCGGCTGAAAATGCTGCGGTGCAACCCATACGCCCGCTTCCGGATGATATTCGTGCAGAATTTCCACAAAATGCTCTGTCAGACGCATCGCATCCGTCGGCCAGAGGGAACCGGGATCCCCCAGCGGAACCAGCATTGCATCCAGATAAGGAATTGCAGAAAAGACCCTCCGGCGTTCTTCCATCTCCCGGTCGATGCACCCAAAATCATGATAATCGCGTCCGACATTCGGATACCACAACCAGACGTCCATGCCATAGGAATGAATGATTTTGGAAACCTCGCACATCAGCTCCATCGGATCTTCCGGGAAAAGTGCGGAATACAAACGGTCATCCGTCTTCGGCGGAAGCAGCTCGATGGCGTTTGCTCCGAACAGCGCCAGATCCTCGATATACGCCTCGAATTCCTTTTTTGACCATGCACCGTAGGTATTGTTTTTGTCCCGGTAGCCCAGCTGATGTCCCCGCAGCGGATACTGCGGCGTCATGCTCAGGCTGTCCAGCTCGTCCGGAATTTCAATGCTGCCTTTTTTTACAATTGCTTTTCTCAAAAGCCGCGCCATCCCGTAAAACTCACCGCGCTCGTCTTTTCCGAGCACAACGATGCGCCCGCTGCCGTCCGGGTTGTCGATGACCCGGATCCGGAAGCCCTCTTTGCCCGGCACAGTGATGCCGTCAAACAGCGCTTTGATCTCCTCGCTGCAGCTGTCCTCTTTATAAAACTCTATGCCGATTTTTCCAGACGTTTTAGACTGCAGTAAAGAAACACCGCTTCGTTTTTTTAAATTTTTGCAAAATACGTCCGCAGTCTTTTTTTCCAGAGCAGTCTGAAGCTGCGGTTTGTATACAACAGCTGATGTGATTTCCATTTTCTTTCTCTCCTTTTCTTTATTTCCACAACTTCCGTGCCAGGATGTCCAGCGGCTCTGCGAACCGCTCAAACAGCCCGTCCTCCGTAATTTCATTTCCATCCTGCGATGCATAATCGTTCCACAGCATGTAGCAGGCTCCCAGCGTCTGGCTCGACCACCGCGGAAGCTCCCAGGTTCGCTCCTGCGTTTCGAAAACGTTCGGCTGCCACTTTTTTTCCAGAAAATCCAGATCCAGACGGTCATAGCCGCCGCCCGGAATCAGGTACAGACTGCTGCTCAGCGAATTGATGACGGAAAATCCGGCATCATACATTTCCTGCGGATCTGTCCAGTCCGTATCCCATACCTGCAGCTGAATTTTTCTGGAAAGCCCCGAATAATCCTGTCCGGTCTTCGACAGGCTGCCCCACATGCGGATCGTCTTTTCCGGCGCTGCCTCCGCCACATAGTCCGAAAGCGCTTTCATATAATCCACAAAGGCTTTCTGATTCCCAAAATACTCGTCCATGCCGATATGCACCGTCCCCGTTCCGGAAAAAACATCCGACTCCGTCAGGTATTCCGACCAGATCATCTCTGCCAGCTTCTGCGCTGCCGGGTTGGACAAATCCAGCTGATCGACACTCTCCGGGTCACCGGAAAGCCCAAGCTTCGGAAATACTTTTGTAAGTGCCAGACTGTGGGCGGGCGTGTCGATTTCCGGCACGACCTCAACGCCCATCACCGCAGCGTCCTCGATAAACTGTGCAAATTCTTCTTTGGAATAATACAGATCCTGCGACGTAATCGACTGTCCCGCTTTATTTCTCACATCCGATTCCAGCCGAAACCCCGCATACAACTGTCGCGCGCCCTCTTTTGTCCCATCGTAATCGCTCTGAGAAATGATCTGATTGTCGTTCAAATGAATCTGCAGCGTGTTCATCTGATGCTTTGAAAGCTCTTCTGCAATGCGGTACAGAAGTTCGAGGGAAACCGGTCTGCGCCCTACGTCGATTCCAAAGCCCCGGACCGACCACGCCGGATAGTCCCGCAACACGCCGGCCGGAAGCTGTCCTTCTGATTTCTCCCAAAGCTGTCCAAGCGCCACACACCCCCAGCGCACTCCACGCTTCGTCCGCGCCGAAATCGAAATCACGCCCGGACTCTCTGCTTCCAAATTCAGTTCATACCCCTCGTTCCCAAGCGTCTGTGTCCATTCTTTCCCGTCCCCGACAGCCTTCCGAAAGTTCAGGACGATATCTCCTTCCGCTGGTTTTTCTGTATCCGCCAGCTTCTCAACCGATACGTCCTGCAGCAACTGTCCGGAAAGCTCCGTTGCAAAAAGCTGTGCCGTCCGCTCCAGCTCCTCGTCCCGGTACACGACCCGGATGAAACGGGTTGTCCAGTCGGAGGAGGACGACGTGGCGGGAGCGACGACGGGCGCGGCTTCTGAAATCTCATCGGATGGGATCTCCTGCCCGGCGGACTCAATTACACCTGTTGTGCTCGCCGGCATCCACTCCATCGCGGTAAAGCCCTCTGGAAGGGTCACTGCCGAGAGGGCTTCCGGTACTTCCTCCCGTTCACTGTCCACTTCCACCCTCTCCGATGCCGGAATCTTTGTCTGTATTCCCGGCAGTTCCTGCATTTCTCCGTCTTTTTCCAGAATAAATCCAAGCCCAACCTGCGTATCCGCGATCGTGTCCGTGATTTTTCCGTCCATATTTACCAGCACATCATAATCCGCACCGCCAAAGGAAATGCTGTATGGCTCCGGCACCGTTGGGAGCTCCAGCGTTCTGCGGCTCCCAGCTTCAATCACAGGTGTTTCAACCACAAAACAATCCTCCAACTGTCCGTACACTTCCAGCTCCTGTACTGAGACGTTCTGATAATACAGGCTTAAATCGCTTTCCTCTTTCAAAACGTCCGTCACATGCAGACGAAAATACCGCGCCTCTACAGGCTCATTCAACACAATCTGCTGCTCTTTTTGCTCCGGTGCCTCTTCAAAAACAGACGCCTGCTGCCAGTTCTCTTTATCCTGGGAATATTCCAGCGCATAGCCTTTCGCATTCGTCCGTTCCCAGTATATCCGAACTGCACCGATGCTGACCGGTTCTCCAAAATCCGCCATCAGCCAGTGATCGTTGTTTTCCCAATCGTTTTCCGACGACCAGCGCAGGGTTTCGTCCGTATGATTTCCGTCCCCCGCATACATCGCCCGAAAGTCCTTGCCTTCCTCGCTGTCCGCTGTCAGCTTCGCTTTTTTCTGTAAAATAAGATTTTCCCCAACGGTTTCTACCGTCAATCCGGCATCACATTCTTCCGCACTCCATACCTGCCATAACGGCTGCTCTTTCTCAGAAATTTCTGTCATGCTTTGAGAAACAGCTGACATTCCGAGCACTCCGGCAGCAAGCACTGTAACCTGAAGGAATTTTGACACACGGACTGCATGCAGCAACCTTCCGCTGTCTTTTCCCGTTTTTTTCTCTTTCATGCCATCCCAGAACCTTTCCAGTCCGATTTTTATCTACTATCCGAAAAATTTCATCACAATTTTTCCAGTCAGCGAAACGACCATTCCAATCGTGGGAACCACATAGATTCCTGCAAAAAAGACTGCCAACAGCAGCCGATACAGCATACCGAAGCATTTTTCAGCCTTCCCCTTCTGCTCTGCTGCAATTTTCCATCCCGCCTCAGCTTTTCGCCTCGCAAAAAACAGAATCAACAGGAATGCAAACCCCAATATGCTGATGCCAACCCCAGCTTTCAGTCCCGGTTCCTCAAAGGAAAATACAACTTCATTTTCGCCCTCTGTCAATGTTATCCCCAGAAAGCCGCCAAGTATCGGCTCGATATCCACAGCTTTCCCGTTTTGTATACACTTCCATCCGTCTATCGCAACGAACGGAACAAACAACGTTTCTCCCTCTGCCGCAGACACACTCACATGAATTTGTGCATTGCGCTCTGAAATGGAACATTCTGACGGCTGCAGGATTCTGGCGGTTCCTGACTGCAATGCCGCCTGCCATGCATTCTCATGCAGCGCACCAAGCTCCATCTCCTGTGCTGCGACCAGCGTCCCCATCCGGTCGGTAACAGAAATCATCACCTCCTGCGCTTCAAAAGTTCCCAACCAAATCAGCCGATGTGCACTCGCCATCTGGTTTTTCTCCGGAATTTCAACCGGCTCACCGTTGACTGAAACAAAAATTTCATCCGCGCTTCTTCCTGCATCCAGATACAAAAGCTGCTTGTCCGTCACAGAAATACAAAGCGTTCCATCCTCCAAAACAAGCTCCTGAGCCGGGAAAACTTCCATGATATTCGTATACTCTTTCGAACCGGTCGTCACATCCACGCTCTGCTCTTCTTCAGAAGTCTGTCGATGTTTCGTTTCAACATCCTCTGCGGACAGAAGCTCTGCCCAAGCACGCTGATTGGAAAGTACGCTGCCGCTGCCCGACTGCCCCAAAGCTTCCTTTGAGAATACAAACACATTGCGCAGCATTGTATCGGAAATTTCCGTTCCGCCGACGGCACGCACCGAAACCCAGGGTGCAAGATAACCGAGACTTTCCAAAACCGCCTTTGTCTGTTTGCTTTCGGTCGGAAAGTATCCGCTGATCGAGCCTTTCCGGTCCACCAATGCAGCGTTGATCGGAAGATCGTCCCGATCTGCCTCACGTGCAAGCAGCCACGAAGGCTCTGCGGATGCAGCGTTTTCATTCTCCGCCTGCTTTGCAATTTCTGTCATCTGTCGGTACGCCGCTTCATTTTCCTGTCGAACCGCATAATCTGGTGGCAGTAAAATCATTGTATACACACAAAAGCCGCCAACAAGTGCTCCAAGCACCGCCATTCCCGGTGTCCCTGCCCCTCCTGTTTTTTCCCCGGAGGTCTTTGCATGCAGCACCTTTTGTCCGCACCACGCCGATACTCCAACAAGCAGCAATACAACCGCTGTCACAGCGGTTTCTTTCGGACACACCTTGCTGATCGCCAGCGAGGAAAACGCCTGCACCAGACGCTCTTCCCAAATGAGTGTCAGGCATACAGCGCCCAATGCGGATACAGCCGAAGCAACCAGCAGGAGCACACAGCGCAGCCGGAGCCCTGCCGGATGTTTACAGACATTTTCTGTACGAAAATCATCCGCATCGCGCTCCTTTCTCACCGCCACAAGTGCCGCCATGCTCAGCACCGCCATGTACCCATAGCGCACCGGGAAGCACACATAGGACCCCATATGCCACAGGAGGTTAGCCGGTTCCAGCAATACCGTCAGCCACAAAAATCCCGTCAGATACAACCAGAACCGTTCTGCAGCGCTGTGCGTTTCCTGTTCCGCAGCGCTACGCCTTTTGCGTTTCCAGAAATATCCCGAGGCAAACAGAAGCCCCATCAGTACCGGATTTGCAATCTGGAACAGCCTCTCAAACAAATCATCCAAACCATGCCGTTTCATCACACCGAAATAGGACAGATTTTCCCCGGAACGCGCGGACTGCAAAAGCAGAATCGCAGACGGGAGCAGAACCGCCGCCGAAATACAAATTCCGATCAGCGTATCAATTCCCATACACCCCATTTTTTTGGTGCGGTTTTCTTTTCTCTCACAGGTATAGAGCCAGATCGCCCCGGCAAAAAGTGAAAACAGAAGCGTCATAAACCCGAGCTGAATGGACAACATCAGCTGCCATGCGAGCAAAACAGTATACCAGCCGCCCTTTTTCTCCCGCAGCAAACGCAAAAGCGCCAGGCAAAACAGCGGAAAAATCACCGGAAAAATCATCCACTTGATGATCTGATAGTTATATGCCATGTACCCGCAGCACGCGTAGCAAATGGCGAGCGCTACATTCTGAAAGCGTCTGCCCGATGCTGTTTTTTCCAGAAAAATATGCGCTGTAACCGCCGATGCAGTGCTGTAAAGCAGCACCAGCACATTGACCGCCTGATAAATTCTGTCCCGTCCAAACAATAGCAAAACATAGTTAAACGGATTGAGCACCTCATTGATCGTATCCGCATACAGATTCGCCCCGCCGGAAACGCTAAAGTCCAGAAACAGATTTTTCTGTCCTGTCACAACATCGTAAAAATGATACAAAAGCGGCAGATACTGGGAATATAAATCCGTGATCGCCACGGATCCATCCCCGAAGGGATACATTTTTTTATAAGAAAAAAGCAGGCAAAACAGCGCCACACTGCAAAGTGCAGTAAGCGCCGTCGCCTGCCATGTTTTACGGGATTCTTTTTTCAGTTTTCCATGCCAGAATACTCTTTGGTCTGTCCGATTTTCCATTCAGATTTCTCCGTACTCTATCTTCCTTAAAGCAGACACCACACTGCCGTCATCGCCGTGCTCAACATACAAAATGCCAGCAGCAGTACAAAAAGCACCTGCGATATTGCTCTTTTCACCGCCGGATGCCCGGTCGCACCGCCCTCCCTGCGCCGCATCTCAAGCTGATCTTTCGTGCCCTCCTGCCAGATAAACGCCAGCGCAATCGCCGGAAACAGCAGCTCGATTTCCATATATCGAAAATGCATGCTGCATTCCTGCGGATAGTCATATGCAAACTTCAGATACAGGAGTAGGTGCACAAAATAGCCGACCACAAATAAAATCCGGCTCGCAGAATCGATGCCGAAGCGCTTTGCCCGAACGACAAATACACGAATAAATGCCATCCATGCTGCCAGCGCCAGCAGTGCACCGACCAGCATCAAAAGCACTGCCAGCACCTTTACACTGCGTCCGACGTCCGCCATATCCCATTCGCCCAGCACTGAGGTACGGATGATCTGCATCCATACATTATAGCCGCAGCCCAGCTTAAACTGACGTAAGTTGTCCAACATTTCCGACGGCACCGGGAACAGGAAACGGTTCAAAACCGGGACATTTCCGGTGTACTGCCAGGAATCCTCCGGCAGCGTATAAATCCACACGAGGGGCATATGAAACTGAATCCTATTTCGGATATAAAAGCTCATGCCAAGGGGAATCGAAACTACACCAAACAGAACGTACTGACCGAGCAGCTTCTTTACCGGAGCGACGGGAATCGCAGCATTTCGGGTGTTCTCTACGCTGCGTGCCCTACAATCTCGTCCATTGTCCAGACTTCTTACCAGCATCCAGAGCATCACCGCCGCGATCGGAAAGGCCATCTGCGCGACACTCTGTTTTGTCAGCATACCAAGTGCGATGGAAACCGCCAGCTTTAAGATATTATGCGCCGTTGGAAAGCGGCTCCACAAAATCGTATAGTACACGCACATCACCGTAAACATCAGGCTCATGCAATCGTTGTTCACGCTTCCGGAAAGCAGCACCAGCGCCGGATGGAAGCAAAACAGCAGCATCACAAAGCGTTTTGCTTTTTCCGTCAGCTCAAACTGCTCTGCAATCCGCAAAAGGAACCAGAGAATAAGCAGCGAACAGACAAACGGGACGATCTGGATTGACTCCTCCAGCACATCCGTATTGGAAATAAAAAGAGAGCAAAGCTTCATCCACAGTGCGCACAGATAATGGTGCAGCGGCGGATGGTTGAACTGATAAACGGTCGTCGGGTCAAAATCCGGCAGCTTCCAGTTTTCATATAAATACTGGATATATGCCAGATGTCCGCCTGTCACCGTGTGTCCGGCATCCAGATCGATCATCCCGATATCATACTGTCTGTCATAGATCGTGGAAAAAAGCACATAAAACAGGCGCAGCATACAGCCTGCCGCCAGTATCACATCCATTTTGATCCGATCTGTCCTTTTTCCCACTTTCTCCATGCTCTCCCCCATTTCGTGCCCCGCGCTGCAGTAGTTTGACGCTGCGCCGTTCTTACATCCGCGCTATAATTTTTATGCCCGTGCCTCAGTTTTTGACCGCACGGCGCGGCCAGCTTTAATGCAGCAAAATCATCGAAAACAGTACGGTAAGGATACCGCAGACACCGATCGCCAGTCCGCTCATGGCGCCCTCTGTTTCTCCCAACTCAATCGCCTTGGATGTTCCCACCGCGTGGGAGCATGCGCCGATGGAAATTCCGGCGATCATCGGATCGTTTACCCGGAAAAGTCTGATCAGTGTCGGTGCAAAAATGCTTCCCAGAATGCCGGTAAAAATAACCGCAACAACGGTAATGGGCACCATTCCTCCGTGTCCCTCTGCAACGCTGACTGCGATGGGTGTCGTAACGGACTTCGGAATGAGCGAGACTGTCATCGCCTCGTCCATGCCAAACAGCTTACACATCAGCAGCACGCTCCCCATCGATGCAAGAGATCCGCAGGACGCACCGACTACGATGGGAAGCCAGTTTTTCTTTAACAGCTCTGCCCGCGTGTAGATCGAAACTGCAAGACATGCCGTTGCAGGTGCGAGGAACATGTTGATAAGCGCTCCGCCTTCATTATATTCTTCATACGGAATTTTAAAGATCAGTAAAACGCCGGATACGATCACAATTGCAAGCACAAGGGGATTGCACAGCACCAATCCGGTCTTTTTGCGGATCCAGGTTCCAACCCAGAATGCGGCGATACTTAATCCGATTCCGAAAAACGGAGACAAAAACAGTTCATGCATCATTCTTTTGCCCTCCCGCTTTTCTTTTTCTGCATCAAATACAGCGCGAGCTTCATGCTGTATGCCGTCACTGCAAATGTCACCACCGTACTCACCACGCAGATCACGATCAGCTGCACCACCCAGTTTTTCAGGACGTCAAAATAGTTGATGATGCTGACTCCCGCCGGGATAAAAAAGAATGCCATATTTTCCAGCAGAAAATCCGATTTTTCGCGGATATGGTCTACCTTCAGAATATGTACGCACAACAGAATGAACAGCAAAATCATGCCGATCACGCTCGCTGGGAAAGAAAACGGAAGAAGCTTTTCGATAATCTGAGAAATCCAGCAGATCGAAAAGATAATTCCTACCTGTGTTACGATTTTCAAGTCTTAATTTCCTCCTTTGATCCAGTGCTGCCCCTTAAAGCAGGCAGCGCTGCATATCTTTTATCATCTGTTCCGCCTGCGAAAGCAGGTCTTCAGAGTTTTTCTCCACTACATTACTCCTTTTGAACTGATAAGTAAAGACCGGATTCCCCTGAGGTAAAAACTTTAAACTGTTCCCATATTGTTCGAAAAGCATCGGGATATTTTCCCCGTGCACCCGTGCGTCCGGTCTGTATACAAAGCGCAGCTCCCCCGGACGCCCCTTGATTTCCATAATATAAAGCTTGTGCGCCTGCGCCCGCAAAAGCGCAATCCGCAGCAAATTGTCCACGGACTTCGGCACGGTTCCGAAGCGGTCGAGCAGCTCTTCTTTCATCTCTGCACTCTCGCTTTCCGTCTCCACGCCGGCGATTCGCTTGTAAATGTCGAGCTTCTGCTGCTCATTGACAATGTAAGAAGCCGGAATATAAGCGTCCACCTCCAGCTCCACAGTCGTAAGAAAGTCCGGTGCAGTGTCCTCGCCCTTTAAATTCTTTACCGCTTCGTTCAACATTTTACAATATAAATCATAGCCAACCGCTTCCATATGACCGTGCTGACGCTCTCCCAAAAGGTTGCCCGCGCCGCGGATCTCCAAATCCTTCATTGCAATCTTAAAACCGCTGCCCAGATCAGTAAACTCCCGGATCGCCGCCAAACGCTTTTCTGCAATTTCCCGCAGCACCTTGTCCCGCTTATACATCAAAAATGCATAAGCCGTCCGGTTCGACCGCCCGACACGTCCGCGCAGCTGATATAGCTGGGACAATCCCATTCGATCAGAATCGTGGATGATGATCGTGTTGACGTTGGAAATGTCCAGTCCGGTTTCGATGATCGTCGTCGCAACCAGGATGTCGATTTCGCCGTTGATAAAGCTAAACATGATTTTTTCCAGCTCTCTCTCCGACATCTGTCCGTGTGCAAATGCCACATTCGCATCCGGCACCATTTCCCCAATCTTTGCTGCCATATCTGCAATCGTATTGACGCGGTTGTATACATAATACACCTGACCATTCCGGGACAGCTCACGGGTGATCGCCTCACGCACCATTTCTTCATTATATTCCATCACATAGGTCTGGATCGGCTGACGTTCCTCCGGCGCTTCCTCCAGCACGCTCATGTCGCGGATACCGACCAGAGACATATGCAGGGTCCGTGGAATCGGCGTTGCCGTCAGGGTCAGCACATCCACGTTCTCTTTCATTTTCTTGATCTTTTCCTTATGGGTCACGCCAAAGCGCTGCTCCTCGTCGATCATCAAAAGACCAAGATCCTTATATTGCATATCCGATGAAAGCACGCGATGTGTCCCGATCACGATATCCACCAGACCTTTTTTGAGATCCTCGATCACCTTTTTCTGCTGCGCAGGCGTCCGAAACCGCGACATCTGCTCAATCCGGATCGGATAATCCTTCATCCGCTGCACAAAGGTATTGTAGTGCTGCTGCGCCAGAATCGTCGTCGGCACCAGAAAAACAACCTGCTTGCCGTCCTGCACCGCCTTAAATGCCGCGCGGATTGCAACCTCGGTTTTGCCATAGCCAACGTCCCCGCAGATCAGGCGATCCATGATTTTGTTGCTCTCCATGTCCCGCTTCGTCGCCGCAATTGCCATCAGCTGGTCATCCGTTTCCTCAAACGGGAACATTTCTTCAAACTCCCGCTGCCAGACCGTATCCTCCGAAAAAGCGTATCCCTTCCCGTTCTGACGCGCCGCATACAGCTCCACCAGATCCTTTGCGACCTCATCCACTGCCGCCCGGACACGGGTCTTGGTCTTGTGCCACTCCTGCGTTCCGAGCTTGTTTAACTTCGGTTTTTTCGCTGCATCGGCGGATGCGTACTTCTGAATCGCGTCCAGACCGGTTGCCAGCACATAGAGGTTTCCTCCGTCCCGGTACGAAATTTTCATGTAATCCCGGACCGTTCCCTCCATCTCGACCTTTTCGATGCCCTGATAAATGCCGAGACCGTGCGTCTCATGTACGACATAATCCCCGACCTTCAGCTCCCCGAAATCACGGATTTTCGTGCCCTCATAACGCTGAATTTTCCGCTTTTTCTTTTTGGGCGCACCAAAAATATCTCCCTCCGAAATGACCGCGAATTTCAGCATTGGGTATTCAAAACCCTTTTCCACATGTCCGTAAAAAAGCTCTGTCTCGCCGGGCAAAACCTCCCGGTCAGGGTCTTCGCTGTAAAAGGCGCTCAGCTCCTGCTCCCGCAGATCGGCTGCCAGACGCTTCGCCCGGGTCCGGGATGCACATAACAAAAGCACTCTGCTGCCATTTTTCTTGTAACGTTTTAAGTCCTTTAACAGAGCTTCAAAACTGTTGTTATAGGACGGCATGCTGCGCACCGTGATTTCAAACCTGCGATCCGGCTTAAACAGGCTGCTCTTTGCATCCAGTGCGGCGAGTGACGCTGCCCGATACTGCGACAGCTTCCCTGCGATTTCCTTTTCGGGGTACAAAAGCTGCGCCTGTCCCGGCAGGATATAGCCTTTTTCCAGACGTCCGGTCATGCTCTCCCGAAATTCTGTTTCAAGTGCGTTCGCCGTCTCCGACAAATGCTGTGGCTCATCCAGAAAAACTGCCGTCGTTTCCGGATGAAAAAATTCCAGAAAGGACTCCGTCTGCGGATAAAAATAATGCACGAAGCTTTCCAGATTGACTACACTGCCAAACTCCTGCGCAGACTCTTCGATTTCTTTGATCTGCGTCTCAATCCGGTGCGCTGCCTCCGGATTGCCCTGCTCCCGCAATTTTTTTGCATACTGCTTCGTCTCTTTTTTGATTCTCGCAAAGCCGTCCTGCCTGCGCGCCTCCGAAAGCATCAGCTCCGTTGCCGGATAAATCGCAATCTCATCCAGATTTTCCACCGAACGCTGGGACAGCACGTCAAAGCTTCGAATCGACTCTACGCTGTCTCCCCACAGCTCGATTCGATACGGATTTTCTTCCGTCATATCGAAAATATCAATAATTCCGCCGCGAATGGAAAACTGTCCCGGTTCCTCTACCTGCGGGCTCTTTTCATAACCCATTTCCACCAGCTGAGCGGAAAGTTTCCTCTCATCTACCGTTGATTTTTTATCGAAATGCAGTATTCTTGACACAATCCCGGAAAGCGGCGTCTGCGGCATCATCAACGCGGACATCGTCGTTACGATCGTAACCGGACGTTTTTCGAGCAGCGCGCGCAGCACACGCATCCGCTCCCGCACCAGATCGCCGCCGGAAACATCCGCCTGATAAAAGATCAGATCCTTGCCCGGATACACCATCGTCCTGCGGTCGTAAAACCCATATTCTGCGCCGATTTCCCGCGCTCTTTTGTCACTGAAAGTAACGATGATTTTCTGTGTAAAACCATCGCTCAATCCATATACCATATGAAGCTTCTGGGAATCATACAGCCCGGAAAAGGCAACATGCCCTTTTCCTCTGTCCAGAAGTGCTTTTCCCTCTTCAAACTCCGCCAATTCCCAAAGCGGAGCTGTCAATACCTTCATGCTATGCCTTCTCCACTTTTCGCCCGTTATACACGTTCATCGCTGCATCCGGACCTTTTTCCAGAATCATCTGCACCGCTTCACAGACTTCCTCCGAAACCTGCTTCATCAGCACCTGCTCCTCCCGATCAAAATGTCCCAGCACATAGTCCGCAAGGTCGTAGCCTGCCGGTTTTTCCCCGACGCCGACCTTAATCCGCACAAACTGATCTTTTCCAAGATGCTGAATAATATTCTTCAAACCGTTATGACCACCCGCGCTGCCTTTTTTGCGCACCCGGATGATGCCAGGCTCCAGGCTGATATCGTCGTGAATCACGATCAGGTTCGTGCTGCCGTCTACCTTATAATAATCCAGCACTTCCCGGATACATTCGCCGCTCAGGTTCATATAAGTCAGCGGCTTTACCAGAATTATTTTCTGCCCGTTTAAATAGCCTGCACCCAAAAGTCCCTTGTGCTTTGCCGTGTTTACAGAAATTCCGGTCTTATCTGCCAGCATATCTATGACGGAAAAGCCGATATTATGCCTTGTATTATCGTATTCTTTTTTCGGGTTTCCAAGTCCTGCAATTACATACATGTTCTGTCCGTTTCCTTCCTGCTTCTGCCTGCCCTTTTCTGCTTTAGCAGGCGCTGTCTGTTGTGCTTTCATGTTAGCACAGTTTCCCCCGCTCGGGCAAGTGAGAATGTACCCTGCTGCCTTTTCCATCTGCGACGGCATACAGATGGCTTTTCCAACCGGATATCCGGTCAGGAAAACAGTCCCGGTACATCGCTGCACCGGGACTGTCTGTTGTAGTCTGTATTTATTTTTTGTATTTATTTCAGTTTACTTATAAAGTTATGCAATCGGTTCTTCCAATGCCGTATTGTATGCTTCCAAAATAATTCCCTGGATCTTTTCCCGGGTTCCCTGGCTGATGGGATGGGCGATATCGCGGTATTCCCCATCTGCGCTGCGCTTGCTCGGCATCGCGATGAACAGTCCTTTATCTCCCTCTATTACTTTGATATCATGCACCACAAACTCGTCATCCACGGTAATGGATACAATCGCTTTCATTTTACCTTCTTTGGCAATTTTCCGAACCCTTACATCGGTAATCGTCATAACTTATTCCCCCTCGCGTTTCAGATAATGTATCTGTCGTTTTTCTCTATTACAATCTTGATTTCATCTTCTCCGCGATAGAAAGAATTTGCACGGATTGTATCCCGGCTTTCTACGATACAGTTCTCGATGTGCGTGTTATCGCCGATGTATACGTCATTCAAAATAATGGAATTCTTGATGTAACAGTTGTTTCCGATAAAGGATTTCTTGAAGATTACGGAATCCTCTACCGTGCCGTTGACAATACAGCCGCTGGAAATCAGGCTGTTCTCAACCTTCGCTCCAACATTATACTTTGCAGGCGGTAAATCGTCAACCTTTGAATAAATATCCGGATACTGTTTGAAAAAATAATTACGGATTTCCGGTTTTAAGAAGTCCATATTGGCATCGAAATAGTCTTCCACCGTTGCAATATTCTTCCAGTAATCTTTGATCTTATATCCGAAGATCCGTTTCTGATTTTTGTAGCGGATCAGAATATCCTTTACAAAATCATAACGGTCTTCCATTGCACAGCGCTCGATCATATCAATCAGGAGACGTCTGCGGATCACATAAATACCACAGGAAATGGTATTGGAGCGTGCCTCAATCGGCTTCTCTTCAAACTCTTCGATCCGGCTTTCCTCGTTCATCTTGATGGTACCGAACCGCTCTACGTTTACATTTGCCGGCATGTCCTTGCAGACAACGGTCACATCCGCTTTTTTGGAAATATGATATTCGAGGACTTTGTTGTAGTCCATCTTGTATACACAATCGCCGGAGGTAATAACTACATAGGGCTCATGGCTGTTTTTTAAGAAGGAGAGGTTCTGATAAATGGCATCTGCCGTGCCTCTATACCAGGAGCTGTTCTCCGCGGTTACCGCAGGAGTAAACAGAAACAATCCACCCTGTTTTCTTCCGAAATCCCACCATTTGGAGGAGCTTAAATGTGCATTTAAGCTTCTGGCGTTATACTGGGTCAGCACGCCGACTCTCTGGATATGAGAGTTCGTCATGTTGCTCAGCGCAAAATCAATACTTCTGTAGCTGCCTGCCACCGGCATCGCGCCGATCGCGCGCTTCTGGGACAGTTCTCTCATCTTGCGGTTATTGCCGCCTGCTAAAATGATACCGATTGCTCTCACTGTTTGTCACCTGCCTTAATCAATGTTTTGCCGCTTGCCAGATATCCATCCGGATAATCGTCTGCTGTCGTAATGCCGAATACAACGGAATTCTTGCCTACAGATACATTGGCAGGCACAACGCTCTTCTCACCAACAGTGACAATACCGTCGCAGTAAATATGCGGTGCAGTATCGTTCGGTGCTTCTTCCCCGACGCCCAGTCTGACGTGATCACCGATCTTCGTGTTTTCTGCTACGATTGCCTTGTTAAGCTCGCAGTTCTCCCCAATCTCTGTATTGTTCATGATAATGGAGTCACGCACAACCGTATCTTTACCGATCGTAACACCGCAGCCGATCACAGAGTTATAAACCTGTCCGTAAATCTCAGAGCCTTCTCCGACAATACTGCGTTCGATCACACCGCCCTTTGCAACGTACTGAGGAGGCAGGATCTCACTCTTTGTATAAATCTTCCAGTATTCTTCATAAAGATTAAACTCCGGAACAACATCGATCAGCTCCATATTCGCTTCCCAGTAGGAGGTCAGGGTTCCGACATCTTTCCAGTAACCGTTAAATTCATATGCGTACATCGGTGCGCCGTTTTTATGACAATAAGGGATGACATGCTTGCCAAAATCCAGGTTTGGCTGATCTGCATTATCGATCAGTGCCTGCTTCAGCGTTTTCCAGTTAAATATGTAAATACCCATGGATGCAAGGTTACTGCGCGGGTTGGCAGGCTTCTCCTCAAAATCCACGATCCGCTTGTTCTCATCGGTGATCATGATACCGAAGCGCTTGGCTTCTTCCATCGGAACCGGCATAACGGCGATCGTACACTCTGAACCGTTCTGCTTGTGGAAATCCAGCATCACTTCATAATCCATCTTGTAAATATGGTCGCCGGAAAGAATCAGCACATATTCCGGGTTAAAGCCCTCCATATATTCGATATTCTGATAGATTGCGTTTGCTGTACCGGTGTACCATTCGCTGTTTTCATTTTTTTCATAAGGAGGCAGAACAGTAACACCTCCGATATTCCTGTCCAGATCCCACGGAATACCGATCCCAATATGCGTATTCAGCCGCAGAGGCTGATACTGTGTCAGTACACCGACTGTATCAACACTGGAGTTGATGCAGTTGCTTAATGGGAAATCAATGATCCGATATTTTCCGCCAAATGAAACTGCAGGCTTGGCTACTTTTGCAGTCAGCACGCCCAGTCGGCTTCCCTGCCCGCCTGCCAGTAACATGGCAATCATTTCCTTCTTAATCATGTCCTCACCTCGTTGTTTCTATCAACTTTCCCACGGCTGTCGCCGGGTTTAAGAAAAGTATAACACACGCATCTGTAAAAGTGAATAATAATTTTACATTTGCACGCCCTTTTCGACCTTTTTTCTTGTGAAATATAGACACAAATCAAATTAGTAGGTTTATGTTTTTATTCAAAATATTCAATTTTCCCAAGCTACCGCTTCCATTTCCTTCTTTAATTATTCACAAAATGTCCTTTTTCGTCTTTTCCGATATGTTTTGTCAACCGATAACACATTGTTATTTTGTCGAAGAAAAAAAACGCTGCAGACGGCGCCGAAGTTTCTATTTGTTTTTTCAGAGAGTTTGCGCTACAATTGACCCAGTACAGTATTCCAATTCAGAAATGGAGATTCTTTATGTATCAGGTAGATTTTAACCATCCAATTCACGTTTATTTTATCGGCATTGGCGGTATCAGCATGTCCGGCCTCGCCGAAATTCTTTTATCCGAGGGCTTTACCGTATCCGGCTCCGACTGGAACCGCTCTGCCCTGACCGAGCACCTCGAAAAAAGCGGCGCACACGTCAACTATGGCAAGCCCCAGAAAGCGGAAAACATCACAGACGACATCGACCTCGTCGTATACACCGCCGCAGTACATGCAGACAATCAGGAATTTTCCCGTGCCAAAGAGCTGCAGCTTCCCATGCTGTCCAGAGCGGAATTTCTCGGACAGCTGATGAAAAACTACGACACGCCGATCGCTGTCAGCGGCACCCATGGCAAAACGACCACCACTTCCATGATTTCCGAGATTCTGCTGCAGGCAAATACCGACCCGACCCTTTCTGTCGGCGGCATTTTGAAATCCATCCACGGCAATATCCGCGTCGGCCACTCCGGTCTGTTCGTCGCAGAGGCATGCGAATATACCAACAGCTTTTTAAGCTTTTTCCCGAAAATCGGCATCATCTTGAATATCGAAGAAGACCATTTGGACTTCTTTAAAGACCTGGCAGATATCCGTGCTTCGTTCCGCAAATTTGCACAGCTTCTGCCTGCGGACGGCACGCTGTTTATCAACGGCGACATCGAAAACTGGCAGGAGATCACAGAGGGTCTGGCATGCCGCGTCGTTACCTTCGGCACAACCTCTGCTTCCGACTATTATCCCTCCGATATTTCCTATAATAAAACAGCGGACGCAACCTTTACCGTGCACAGCTTAAACGGTCAGACCAGACAGCTTACCCTCGGCGTTCCCGGGGAGCACAATATCTCCAACGCCCTCGCTGCAGTCGCCCTGTCCGATCTGCTCGGCATCGATTATCAGGATACCGCAGAAGCGCTGCTGAACTTCCACGGGACTGACCGCAGATTCGAATACAAAGGAACGATAAATGGTATAACAATTGTGGACGATTACGCACATCATCCGACTGAAATCGCCGCGACCCTGCACGCTGCGCTCAATTATCCGCACAAGACACTCTGGTGCATTTTCCAGCCTCACACCTACACCAGAACGAAAGCGTTTTTACCTCAGTTTGCAAAGTCCCTCGCACTGGCGGATAAGGTCATCCTCGCAGATATCTACGCCGCCCGTGAAACCGACACCCTCGGCATCAGCTCTGCCGATCTGCAGGCTCTGGTACAGAAAGAGGGCAAAGAATGTTTTTATTTCCATACATTCGAGGAAATTGAGGACTTCGTTTTAAAAAATTGTATCAACGGGGACCTGTTGATAACTATGGGAGCCGGAGATGTTGTAAATATCGGCGAAAACCTGCTTTCCAGATAACTTATCCACATTATCCACAGTCAGAACGTGGAAAACTTTCCTCTCTGGCTGTGGATATTTTTTTCCAAAAAAAGATGATATTTCTGCGCCTTTGACAATCTTTTACACATTTTCCACATTATCCACATCCACGAAAACCCCAGTGTTTATCAGCCCTGAGCCGGAAACTTCCTGTTTCCTTTTTAAAATGTCTGTGTTAAAATGGGGCTTGCCAAAAGGAATTGAAGAGTTTTCCACAGTCTGCAGGACGCAGACAAACTGCAGCAATTTTTACAGAGAACCGGGAATAATAGGATGAGTGAGATTTTTTTGTGCGGCGGGGCAGCGGATGCTACCGTCCTTTCCAACGTTTTTATCGATGAATATTTAAAAGATGCCAACGATGCACAGTTAAAGGTGTATCTTTTTCTCGTGCGCCGTCTGCAGGCAGGCGATCCTGTCAGCATTTCGGACATGGCAGACCGCTTTAATCATACGGAAAAGGACATTCTGCGCGCCCTCTGCTACTGGGAAAAGTGCGGCGTCCTGACGCTTAAGCTTTCGCCCGATCGCACAACCCTGCAGCAGATCCGTCTGCTCCCCCTTTCCAAGGGGAAGAGACAGGACGCAGGACAAGCTGATTTTTCTACGGAGCAGACCACCGGACATATTTCACGCGACGTCGGACGGCTTGCGGACACGACTCGTAGCTCTGATGCCGAACGCTTTGGTGACGCAGCCCGCAATTCTGAGCAAGGCGCTGACGCGGCCCTGCCCGGAGCAGCCGCGCGCGATACGTCCAACACTGCGGCTGCTTCCTCCGGGCGCACGGCCGCACCGCAGATCCGCAGCGTTACGATGTTTTCCCACCAGTCCCTTGAGCCTGCCGATCCCTATGCCAAGCCTGCATACAGTCTGGACGAGCTCAAATCCTTCCAGCAGCAGGAGAACACCGCGCAGCTGATTTTCATCGCAGAGCAGTATCTCGGACGCACATTAAGCCCCGCCGATATGAAGTCGATCCTCTTTTTCACGGATAAGCTCCATTTCTCCGATGACCTGATCGATTATCTGCTGCAATACTGCGTCGAGCGCGGCAAAAAGGATTTCCGCTACATTGAAAAGGTCGCGATCGCCTGGGCGGAAGCCGGGATCACGACACCTGCCCAGGCAGAAGGTCATGTTTCCCGTTACGACAAGAACGTCTATTCCATTATGAACGCTCTCGGCAAGACCAATACCCCCGCACGCAATGAGCTCGCCTATATCCGCCGCTGGACAGAGGAATTCTGCTTTGAGCTCGACGTTATTTTAGAAGCCTGCGGACGCACCGTCCTGGCTACCGACAGACACCGCTTCGCCTATGCAGACAGCATCCTCGCCGCCTGGTACAAGGCAGGCGTCCACCATGTCGCGGACATCGCCAGACTCGACAGCTCCTATCAGAAAGAGCGTGCATCTCGCCCGGCGCGCAGCGGTTCTACAGCAGAATATAACAGTTTCATGCATTCCAGCTATGATTTCGATGCGCTTGAAGAGGCGCTTTTGAAGCAGTAAGGAGGTTTGATGTGGCACTGACTGTTTCCCAATACAATTCCATCCTGCGGCAATACGAAGAGCATCAGACCCGCAACCGCCATCTGCACGATCAGCGGCTGCACCATATTTATGAGACAGTCCCCGGCTATCAGGCCCTCGACGAAGCCGTTGCATCCACCTCTGTCGCACAGGGAAAAAAGATGCTCGCAGGGGATACAAATGCGCTTGCACAGCTCAAAGACCAGCTCAAAGACCTTGCACAGAAACGTGCCGCCCTTTTGCTGGAAAACGGCTACCCGGCAGATTTTCTCGATCCGATCTACGACTGTCCTGACTGTCAGGACACCGGCTATGTGCACGGTCAGAAATGCCACTGCTTCCGTCAGGCGGAGATCGCGCTTCTTTACGAACAGTCCAACCTGAAACGAATGCTCGAAAAGGAAAACTTCGGCACACTCTCCTATTCCTTTTTTCAGGGAGACGAACTGACTTCCTATCGCCAGGCTGTCGAAAAATGTAAAAATTTTTGCACAAATTTTAAAACGTCCTACCAAAACCTTTTCTTTTATGGTACAGTAGGTACGGGCAAGACATTCCTGACCAATTGCATTGCAAAGGAATGTATCGAGCAGGGCTGTTCTGTGCTTTATTTCAGCGCAGCATCCCTTTTCGACTTACTCGCCAGGAACACGTTTGACTATAGGGCACGGGAAGAGCTTTCCGCACTTTGCGCGGATCTCTATGGCTGCGATCTGCTCGTTATCGACGATCTCGGCACCGAAACTGCCACGGCAGTGACGCTCTCCCATTTCTTTACCTGTTTGAACGAACGTCTGCTCCGGCAGAAATCCGTTATCATTTCTACCAATCTTTCTCTGGAAGATTGCAGAAACCGTTATCAGGACCGAATTTTTTCCAGAATTGCCAGCAATTTTGAATTCTGTAAACTCACCGGCCCTGATATTCGTATGTGTAAAAAGGTATCCGCAGTCTCGGGCCCGGTCCGCTGACACAGATATCCAAAATATTAACTTTTACCTTCAGAAAGTGAGGAACTTCCATGATGGAACGTGAAGAAACCAGAAATCTCGAAACCATTCCGGTTGGCTCCCTGGGGATTATCCCGTTAAGGGGTTGCGAATCCCTTGCACAGAGAGTTGACCAGTATCTTGTAAGATGGCGCACCCAGCGCGAGAGCGAGCACAAAGACAGCCTTGCCTTTGCAGGCTACCAGCGTGACTCCTACATTTTAAAAAGCAAGGTGCCGCGTTTTGGTTCCGGCGAAGCCAAGGGCGTTATTCTGGAATCTGTCCGCGGTACGGATCTGTATCTGCTGGTTGACGTAACCAACTACAGCCAGACCTATTCCCTCTGCGGTCATGAAAACCATATGTCTCCTGACGATCATTATCAGGATCTGAAGCGTATCATCGCTGCTGTCGGCGGTAAAGCAAGAAGAATTACCGTTATCATGCCTTTCCTTTATGAAAGCCGCCAGCACAAGCGCACCGCACGGGAATCCTTGGACTGCGCACTCGCTCTGCAGGAGCTGGTAAAGATGGGCGTTGACAACATCATCACCTTTGATGCCCATGACCCGAGAGTCCAGAACTCCATCCCGTTAAACGGTTTCGAAACCGTTCAGGCTTCTTATCAGTTCATCAAAAACCTGCTGCGCACCGAGCCCGACCTGCAGATCGATTCCAACCACATGATGGTTATCAGCCCGGATGAAGGCGGTATGGGACGTGCAATTTACATTGCAAACGTACTCGGTCTGGATATGGGTATGTTCTATAAGAGAAGAGACTACACCAGAGTTGTTAACGGACGAAATCCGATTGTTGCTCACGAATTCCTGGGTACCAGCGTAGAAGGCAAGGACATGATCATCATCGATGACATGATTTCCTCCGGCGAAAGTGTACTCGAAGTTGCATCCGCATTAAAGCAGCGCGGTGCCCGTAAGATCTTCATCTGCACCACCTTCGGTCTGTTCACAAGCGGTATGGAGAAATTCGACAAGGCTTATGCATGCGGCAATATCAATCGTGTCCTGACCACCAACCTGATTTATCAGCCTGAAGAGCTGTTAAAGCGGGAATGGTATGTCAACTGTGACATGAGCAAGTACGTTGCTTATCTGATTGATACCTTGAACCATGATACTTCCATCAGCGATCTGCTCGATCCCAACGATAAGATCCAGGCTGCTGTCGCAAAGTATAAAAAAGGACTGGCTTTAGATAACGACGACTGAGCCAGATAAAAAATTGAGCTGAACAATATTGTTCAGCTCCTATTTTTTTCTGTGCAAAATGTCTCTAAATGGAGGATTTATGAAAATCGTAGTAATTGACGGTCAGGGCGGCAGAATCGGCAGTCTTGTGACTGCCCGCCTCTGTAAAGAGCAGCTGCCCGACTGTGAACTGTATGCCATCGGCACCAATGCAACCGCAACCGCTGCCATGCTCAAAGCCGGGGCTGACTTCGGCGCAACCGGAGAAAATCCCGTGCTTGTTGCCTGCCGGGATGCGGATTTTATCATCGGTCCCCTCGGCATTTTGTCCGCAGACTCCCTGCTTGGGGAAGTGACGCCCGCCATGGCGGTCGCCGTCGGACAGAGCCATGCCCAGAAGCTTTTGCTTCCGGTCAACCGCTGCAACAACCACATCATCGGAACCGCCGATCTGTCCGTATCCCAGCTGATCGACGAAACGATCAAGTTTCTGAAAAAGAGTCTTTAAAGCAATAAAATGCGCGTTTTGCAGACATTTCATTATCATAAAAACTCCGGGGCAAGATACAGAAGGTATCTTGTTCCCGGAGTTTCTATGTTTCTTTTATCCTACAATTCTCCGAATTGTCAGAATCGGCTTATAATTCGCATATCCATACTTAATTCCTGTTCTCGCTGTGCTGGCATGCACGATTCGTCCGCCGCCCAGATACAGCGCCACATGGCCTGCATAGCAGACGATGTCGCCTGCCTGAGCAGCTTCATAGGAAACCTCGCGTCCTGCACTTCTCATAGCAGCAGAGTTCCTCGGCAGGCCGTATCCGTATTGCCTGTACACTGCCCAGATAAATCCGGAGCAGTCCGCACCGTTTGTCAGGCTTGTCCCGCCCGCTACATACGGGTTTCCGACGAACTGGCAGGCATACGCCGCAATGTCGCTTCCACTCGATCCGCTCGCAGGAGGAACGGTCTTTAAGCCGCCGCCCGAAGAACTGCCGGAGCTGCTGTCAGAAGAGCCGGAATCGCTGCTCTTTGCAGCTTTTTCTTTCGCCTCGGCTTCCGCCTTTGCTTTTTCTTCCGCCGCTTTTTTCGCAGCCTCCTCGGCTTTCCGGCGCTCTTCCTCGGCCTTGATGATTGCGTTTTCTTCCTCATCCAGCCTTGCCAGCTCGGAATTCTGCTGTTTAATTAACGCTTTATATGCTGCAGCTTCCTGCTTCGCTTTCGCAATCTGCGCATCGAAATCATTCGCCTGGGACCTTTTCTCATCGATCATCTGCTGCATGGAAGCCTGTTCCTCTTCCAGCTCATATTTCTGCGTTTCCAGGTCGCTCTTTTTATCTTCCAAATCGTTCTTTTTCTGTGCGACCTCTTCTTTTATCAGGATGTATCGGTTGAGCATCTGTTTATCGTACTCATACAGCTTCTCCACATAATTCGCCTGATTGAGCATGCCACTCCAGTTGGAGGCGTTGCTCAGGATCTCGATATAGCTGGTATCGCCCTTTTCATACAGGTAACGGAGACGCTTCTTCATTGCAAGATACTGTGCATCCTCCTGCGCCTTCGCTACGTCATAGTCCTCCTGCGCCTTTACGATCTGCTTTTCGGTATCGCTGATCTGATCCTGCATCAGACTTACACTGGCGATGACCTCTACCAGCTGGGAATCCAGCTCCTGTATTTCTTCCTCCAAAGCGTCTTGCTGACCTTCCAGACTGCTGACCTTGCTCTGACTCTGCTTATACTGACTCTGCGTGCCCTGCTGCTCGCTCTTTTTCTGTTCTCGTTCCTGCTGAATTTCTTCCCGTGTCTTTGCCTGCACATAGACAGGTTGTATTCCGATCGCTGCCGCAAGCATAACTGCTGCTATTTTTTTCCAGTGATGATTTCCCATCCGTATCTTCCTTTTTTGCATTCTAGTACATCGTTTTCACTTTATACAGTATACAACAAAAAAAGAGCGGGATAAACCCAAAAGTTCATCCCGCTCAAACCTTTTATCATAATTCGCAGTTCTTTACCGTTCTCGGGAAAGGAATGACATCGCGAATGTTGCCCATACCGGTCAGATACATAACGCAGCGCTCAAAGCCAAGACCAAAGCCCGCATGGCTTGCGGAGCCGTATTTTCTCAGATCCAGATAGAAGCCGTAATCCTCTTTGTTCAGTCCAAGCTCGTCCATGCGCTGTTCCAGAAGCTCGAGGCTATCCTCTCTCTGGCTGCCGCCGATGATTTCACCGATGCCGGGAACCAGACAGTCCATAGCGGCAACCGTCTTGCCGTCCTCATTTAACTTCATGTAGAATGCCTTGATTTCCTTCGGATAGTCTGTTACAAATACCGGACGCTTGAACACCTTCTCCGTCAGATAACGCTCGTGTTCGGTCTGCAGGTCGCAGCCCCAGTATACTTTATAATCGAATTCGTCGTTGTGCTCTTCCAAAATCTTGATCGCCTCAGTATAGGTCACATGTCCGAAATCGGAGTTCAATACATGATTCAGTCTTTCCAGAAGTCCCTTATCCACAAAGCTGTTGAAGAAGTTCATCTCTTCCGGAGCATGCTCCAGCACATAGCGGATAATGTATTTGAGCATGGACTCTGCCAATACCATGTCGTCCTTTAAGTCCGCAAATGCGATTTCCGGCTCGATCATCCAGAACTCAGCCGCATGGCGGGTGGTATTGGAGTTTTCTGCGCGGAAGGTCGGTCCAAACGTATAAATATTCTTAAACGCCATCGCATAGGTTTCGCCGTTTAACTGTCCGCTTACGGTCAGGTTGGTGGGCTTGCAGAAGAAGTCCTTGGAATAATCCACAGTACCGTCTTCGTTTTTCGGAACGTTGTTCAAATCCAGGGTTGTAACCTGGAACATCTCGCCTGCGCCCTCGCAGTCGCTTCCGGTAATCAGAGGAGTGTGCACATAGACGAAATCTCTCTCCTGGAAGAACTGATGAATCGCATAAGCGATCAGGGAACGAACTCTGAACACTGCCTGGAACGTATTGGTTCTGGGACGCAGATGTGCAATGGTACGCAGATATTCAAAGCTGTGACGCTTCTTCTGCAGCGGGTAATCCGGTCCGCATGTGCCTTCCACTACAACCTCGTCTGCCTGCATCTCAAAGGGCTGTTTTGCACCGGGCGTCTCTAAAATCGTACCTGTTACAATGACAGCTGCTCCGACGCCGATTTTGGCAATATCAGCATAATTATCCAGCTTGTCCGCTGCGTATACAATCTGCAGCGGCTCAAAAAAGGTACCGTCATTTACAACCAGGAATCCGAAATTCTTAGAATCCCGGTTGCTTCTTACCCAGCCGCCTACTGTCACCTTCTGGCCGGCAAACTGTTCTTTTTCTCTGAATAACTGTCTTACACTTGTCAGTTCCATGCTCTCTCTCCTCACTCGCCTCGTGCGTCAGCTGTGCCTCGGCTTATTCTGCTTCGGTCGCTGTCTCTGTTGTTGTCTCGGTTTCAGCTTCTGTTGTCTCTTCGGTCGTTTCCTCTGTGGACGCCTCTGTTTCGGTTACGTTCGCATTCTCAACCAGATACTTGGTTACCTTTTCAGACATCAGATATTCTTTGTAGCCGCGCAGGTCACCAACCGCTTCCTGATAAGCGTCTACGGAATCATAACCATATTCGGATGCGCTGCTTTCCAGATCTGCCTGCAGCTCTTCATCGGTTAAGGTCAGACCTTCTTTTTCTGCGATCGCCTGCATAACCAGAATCTGCTCTGCTGCGCTTTGTGCAGATTTCTGAAGCTCGTCTTCATATTCATCCGCAGCCAGGCCGTAGCTGTATGCCATAAAGGTTTCCAGATCAATTCCATACATGCTTGCAGTAGTGGTCAGGTTCTTAACCAGACGGTCATAATAGCGGCTTACCATCTCTTCGGGAGTTTCCTTGAAGGTTGCATTTGCCGTTACCGCCTCCAGAACATTTCTTTCCAGCTCTGTTTCCTGCTGGCTCTTGGCAGAGTTCATCAGGTTATCGTAAACGTACTGACGATATTCTTCTACTGTGCTTACGCCGTCAATATTGCGGGCTGCTACAAAAGCATCGTCCAGAACCGCGTCAGTTTCTTCATAAACATGATTTACCGTTACCGTGAATACAACGTCTGCACCGGCAAGATCTGTATTGTTGTAATCCTCCGGGAAGGTAAGGTTTAAATCCTTTGTCTCATCCTTCTTCATGCCGATCACGCCGTCTTCAAAACCGTCGATAAAGGTATTGGAGCCGATGGTCAGCTCGTAGCTGTCGGAAGAACCGTTGTCAAACTCTACACCGTCCTTTTTGCCGACATATTTGATATCAACAACATCGCCATCCTTTACGGCACGATCTACTTCTTCTTTATTTTTGTTGCTGTCCAAAACGCTCTGAATGTACTGATCCACCATCTCGTCGGTTACTTCTGCCCTGGTAACCGTAACATCAACGCCCTTGTAATCGCCCAGCTCTACAAAGTCGCCAAGGTTGATGCCATCCAGATAAGCTTCGTCCGGGTATACCTTGGTTTCGCTTTCGGTTTCTGTTGCTGCTTCTGTCTCAGCTGTTGTGCTTTCCTGTACAGTTGTCTCCTGCACATCTGTCTTGCCGCAGCCTGCCAGCATCATGGCAGACAGAGACACTGCCGTAACGGCTGTCATAAATTTTTTCATAAATTGATCTCCTCATCATCTTACGGACATAAAATCCATAGTAAATAGAATTGCAATATCCTATATATTATCACACTTGGCGGGCTGTTACAAGACCGGAGACAGCAGTCTGCTGATTTGCTCCTTAAACCGGATCCAGACAGATCTGCTCTTGTACATTTCCTTTGTGATCCGCGTACAGCACTTTAAGTCTTCCCGGAAAATCCGTTCCATTTCCCCCGCGATATTCTGGTCAAAAATCATGGCATTGACTTCAAAGTTGAGGGCGAAGCTCCGGATATCCATGTTCGCTGTTCCGTAGCAGCACGCCTTTCCGTCAATGGACAATCCTTTTGCATGTAAAAAACCATTATCATAGGTGTAGCAGTTCGCCCCTGCCATGATCAGCTCGCCGACATAGGAAAGTGTCGCCCAATACACAAATGGATGATCCGGCTTGCACGGAAACATCAAATTGACCTCCACGCCGGACATCGTTGCCATCAGAAGCGCCGTCTGGATCGATTCATCCGGTATAAAATACGGCGTCTGAATGTAAATGCTCTTTTTTGCCTTGTGGATCAGCCGCAGGTAATTGTCCCGGATACTCTGGAGTTCGGAGTCCGGTCCGCTGGAAATGATCTGCATTTTGACATTGCCGGCTTTTTCTTCCGGCAGGATGAAATACTTCGGATTTTCAAACAGATTCTCCCTCGCTGCATAGTCCCAGTCCTGAATATAGCGCAGCAAAAGTCCACCGACTGCGCTGCCGCAGATTCTCAGATGGGTATCCCGCCAGTGCCCGAACTTCGGATCCAGTCCGATATACTCTTTGCCAATATTAAAGCCGCCGACATAAGCCACTTTTCCGTCGATAACTGCAATTTTTCTGTGATTTCTGTAGTTTACACGCAGATGCAGTCTGCCAAACAGAGCCGGGAAAAAGACCGCAACATGGATGCCCTGCTTTTCCATTTCTTTCCAAAAGTGCTTTCCAACGCTCCGACAGCCCATCGCATCATACAAGATCCGAATTTCTACACCCTGTGCCGCTTTTTCCAGCAGTGCCTCCCGAATCCTCTGGAAGAGCACGTCATCTTTTATGATGTAATATTGTAAAAAAATATAGGATTCCGCATTTTTAATATCCTCGATCAGAGCATCGAATTTGTCGTTACCGTCGGTGAAAATCTCTACCGCATTGTCTCCGGAAATCATGCATCCGGCACTTTCCAGGTTAAAAAAGACCAGATCCGAAAAATCCTTCAAATCCGGGTTTTCCTGCTCCAGTTCGCGGCTTTTGACGCTGTATTCCTGACGGCGCACCGCATCGTTTATCTGCTCCTCAATTCCCTTGATCTTGAACATCTTCCGCTTGTGCATGTCCGTCCCGGCGAGAAGATACATTAAAAATCCCAGCCCCGGCAGCACATTCAACGCCAGTAGCCACGCCCACGCTGACTTTGCTTCCTTTCTCTGGAAGAAAATAATAATAATCGCAAGAACCAGATTGATCCATACCATATGTGCCCATGTGTAGCGGAATACTTCCTGAAATGTTTGCCAAAACTGCACCCACGTCGTCATTACTGCCTGTTCCTTCCTGTCAGCAGCGCCGAAGGCGGCGCTGTCCTCATTCACCAATGCTCGCGGACTCGCGCTCCGCGCTTCTTCGCCTGCTTCGCAGGCTGTCCGCTCGCTATCCGCACGAGAAAAACAAATGCCGCCTTCGGCGTCGCTTGTTTTTCTTTCTTTATCTCGCTCGCGGACTCGCGCTCCGCGCTTCCTTGCCTGCTTCGCAGGCCGTCCGCTCGCTATCCGCACGAGAAAAACAAATGCCGCCTTCGGCGTCGCTTGTTTTTCTTTCGTGCTGGATACATTATACCCCAGGTGGCTATTAACTTCAACAAAACTCCTTGTACAATACCGTAAATTCTGCTAGAATGTTCTATAAGAATGCTAAGCGGACACACCGTACAGACAGCGCCGCTGTGCAGTACAAAGAAAGAGGAGGATTCACCACTATGAAAACCTGGGCAGTGGTATTGCTGGTCATCCTTGCCATTCTGATCGTCGCAGTCGTTGTTCTTTATTTTCTTGGAAGAAAGATGCAGAAAAAGCAGGAAGAACAGCAGCAGCAGATTGAAGCCTATAAGCAGAATGTGACCATGCTTGTAATTGACAAGAAAATCATGAAGCTCAAAGAAGCCGGACTTCCGCAGTCAGTCATTGACAATACGCCGAAGATGATGCGCCGTTCCAAGCTTCCGATTGTCAAGGCAAAAGTCGGTCCGCAGATCGTTACCTTAGTCTGCGACCAGAAGATTTTCGACCTGGTTCCTGTGAAAAAAGAAGTCAAGGCAACCGTCAGCGGCATCTACTTAACAAGTGTTAAGGCAGTCCGCGGAACGCTGGTACAGCCCGAGAGTCAGAAAAAGAAAAACTGGTTCAAGAGAAACATCGAAAAACTGCAGGAAAAAGCAGGCGCAAAGCCTGTGAAATAGATTCGTTACAGTTCACTCGTACCTTTTTGTAAGCAGATTTCATGCTCGCATGAAAATCTGCTTACAAAAAGGTACGGAGGGAGCGCCACTTTATGAGCAAAAATGAGCTGCGAAGCAGCGGAGGGCGTCGAAGACGCGCTTTTGCGAATGGCGCGAGTGAACTGTAACAGAAATTTCAAACGCAAAACGCCGTAGCATCCTCTCAATAGAGATTGATGTTACGGCGTTTTTTCACCCCACTCCCCGCAGCTTCATCGTCCAGCCGTGCACGCGGCGCACGGTTTTGGGCGCAATCGTCAGAAGCGTCAGATAGGTTCTGCTCTTTTTATCCAGCAGCGGATTTTTCCGCGTATCCGAAAAATGCCCGCGCAGATACTGCTTTACCGATTTGTAAAACACATCCGTATCCACCATCCGTCCCACCGGGATGTGCAGCAGATAATCCAGGCGCTGAACGAGTGCGAAGCGCACCGCATATTCCCGAAGCTCCGGGTAGCGCTCCCGGGTCAGCTGCTCCATATAATCCGCATTTTCTACGATATCCTCAAACACTCTCGAAAAATCGTTTTTATCTTTCCGGCGCGTATTGCTCCCGATCCGGTAAAAAACGTGATAGAGCTGCTCCGGCAAGATCCGCACCCTTTCGCCCTCACATAAAAGCTCAACCAGCAGGCGGAAATCCTCATTCAGCTTTCCCTCCGGGAAGCGGTGACCTTCAAACAGGCTCTTTTTAATCAGCTTCGTACAGAACGAGCAATCGCCCTGATGCAGCAGCAGCGTTTTCAGAAAATCTTCTGCCGTGCAGGTAACTTCCTGTTCCGGCGGCGTACAGACGTCCGGTCTTTTGTGGTAATCCTCGTCGATCTCATCCCGCGAAGCCTGCGCAATTGAAGTGCCTGCAGCGGTCGCAGCTTCATACAGCCTTTCATACATCTGCGGCTCGATCCAGTCGTCGCTGTCCACAAACCCGATCCATTTTCCCTTTGCCATACTGATTCCAAGGTTTCGCGCGCTGGAAGAACCGCCGTTCGGCTTATGGAAAACCCGGATTCTGTCATCTTTTTCGGCAAGCAGGTCACACAGCTTTCCGGTTCCGTCCGTTGATCCGTCATCCACCAGCAGGATCTCAAGATTTTTCCAGGTCTGTCCACAGATGCTGTTGACGCATCGCTCCAGGCAGTCCAGGATATTGTAGACCGGCACGATCACGCTGATCAGGCAGTTTTGTTCTGTTTTATTCTCCATCCAATCTTCCCTCATTATAGCTCCAGCGTGCGGAAAGCTTCGGCGCGGCAGAGAGCGGTCCATCCTCCCACTCCGGCAGCTTTCCGGCTTTCCAGCCTTCATAAAATTCCAGGCAGCGCTGCGCCGCACATTCTGCATTCCATTTTTCTGTAATCGTCCGGTATGCCTCTTTTCCAAGCACTGTGATCTGCTCCGGCTGCGCGCACAGCTCCAATACCGTCCGCTCAAAGGCTTCATAAGAGCCGTCCGGGTAGCTTTTGCCGTTTACGCCGTCCTCAATCAAAAACGGAACCGCGCCGATCTGACGGTTTGCCACCACACAACAGCCACTGTTCATCGCCTCACTGACTACTGCACCCCAGCCTTCCAGATAGTTGCTTGTAAACACATGCAGCTGGCAGCGTTTCATCAGGCTTCGAACCTCCTGCGGCTTTAAAAATCCATGAAAAACGATTTTCTCTGCCACTCCGAGCGCTGCTGCTTCCTGCTTCAGCGCCTCTTCCATCGGACCGCCTCCCGCAAAGTGTAGCTCAAACGAATACCCCTGTTCCTTTAATTTTCCAGCCAACTTCACTGCAAACTCCGGGTGCTTTAACGAAATCATCCGTCCCGCCCAGACGATTTGCAGTTTATCCGTATTCTTTTTGGCAAACAATTCCTCCTGCGGACAGCGCAGCGTCTCCGGAAAATAGCCGAATTTCAGCTTTTTCCCGGGATAAGCCCCGATCAGCGAAAAATCTGACGCCACATACGCGCCGCAGCACAAAAGCCACACCGGCTGGTTTCGAAACCGGATATGTTCTTTATATTTTGCAAGCAGCCCCCTCGGAGAGATCGCTTTCCACTGCCCCTCGCGGTAAATCCGCTCGCTCACCCGAAACGTCAGCTTTCCCGAGGAAAGCCGCGGTAAAACCAGATCCAGCCGCTTCGTCCAGCCTGCAAACACCAGATCCGCTTCCTCGATCAGCTTCCGGCAGCGTTCTTCCTCCCGATCCGCCCAAACAACATATGGCAGAGTCGCTGCATCCAGTCCCCAGCCCATCGCAATCCGTTCTTCTTCCATCGGCTCGGTCTGGATGAAATGGTAATCGTCCCCCAGTTGTTCATACAGTGCGTTGGAAAACGGAATCTGATGATGATTGATATAATTGGAAATAAAAACAGCCTTCACGTTTTCCTCCATTCCCGCTTCCCTGCTCCGGTCAGCAGCTTCGTTCATTCGATGTTTTGATAAATTTCTATCAGTTTTTGATAATTGTTTTCACCGTTGTAAAGCTTCGCCGCAGTCTCCCGTTCCGAAGCCGACAACTCCTTTGCAAGCTGTTTATCTGTCAGAATCCGGCTGACGCACGCGGCAAGCTCGTGAACGTTTCCTTTTTCAAACAACAGACCACTTACGCCGTCTTTTACAACATCCGGGATTCCGCCGGTTCTGCTCGCCGCCACGGGCACGCCAAGAAGCTGCCCTTCTGCCACGGAATTCGGGGAATTTTCCACCGCAGACGGACACACAAATATCTGCGCGGACAAATATTCCCGCTTCATCTCCTCCGCGGAAAGATTTCCCAGCACACGCACTTTTCCTTCGAGGCGATTCTTCAAAATCAGCCTGCGCAGATATTTTCCATATGCCGGAATCTTGATTCTGCTCTTTATTCCGTTTACGCCGAGCACGCTGATACCCGCCACCTTGATATGCGCCTCGGGACAGTTTTGCAGGATTTCCTGCATCGCCTGCAATAGATAGTGAAAGCCCTTTAACGGGTAATCTCCCTGACTGATAAAGATTTCTCCGGGCACAGTTTTTTCGATCTCCCAGCATCCGCTGTAGAACTGCGGGCGCATTGTCTCGTTCATGGTATGATAAACAAGGGATGGATTTATCTCCAAACTGATCGTTTTATCGAATATCGTCCGTCCCGTTACATGTCCGACTGACAACAGGAGTTTTTTCTCGTTTTCCGCGCGCTGATAAAACTTTTCCTGCTGCTGCCGGATGCTGTCCTTTTTTAAAATATCTCGCAGTGTCCTGCTGTTCTGTACATTTTCCGGGAGATCTGCCATGTAGTTGTCCGCACAGGAGATACAAAGTCCCTGCAAGCCCACAAGCGTCCGCTCCGGTCTGTGAAATACTTTCGCACAGGCATAGCCATGGGGGAACTCCGTCCCGAAGATATGCACCAGATCCGGCTGAAAGTCCTCTAAAATCTGCAAAAAACGCGCTTCCATCGCGCTGTCATAGTGCTCCGGGTGCTCCAAATCCTCTGCAAAGCCATAGCAGGCGACTTCTTTTTTATAGCTGCCAAGCTGCAGACGCTGCGATAGCTCCTCCCTGCCCGGTGCAACCGGAAATGCGATGCCGAGCGTCAGTGCAGCCGCAGTTTCGGCTCCCTGCTGCCGTCCGCCGGGCGATGCAGCGCTGTCTGTCACGTCCGCTGTGCTCAGCTCTGCGCCGTTCTCTGTCTCCAGATACCGCCCCAGTATCCCGGACAGCCAGCCCTCCCGCACGCTATACTCCTGCGAAAGCGCCTGCGCGATTACCGGGAGCATGATATTACATACCCATAACACTCTCATTTCCGATTCTCCCCCGGTTCGTCCTTATGACCGCACCTTCCGTAAATTTTCGCCTTGATCCCGTTGTACCACTCGGAATATTTTTCGTCCTCTGCAAGCTTTGTCCGAAGCGGTGCCAGCGTCAGAAGCATCAGCAGCTTATAACGCAGCGCCTTGTCGCGTCCGAGATAGCGTTTCGTGATTTCGGCATGCTCTTTTTCGGAAATCCGACGGTTCTCCCTTGTCTCGGAAAAGCCCCCGCCCTCGTAATCCGCAACAATCATCTCCACATAAACCGCTTCCGCTTTCCGATCGTAAATACAGTACAGGAAATGCTCGTAATCTGCGCGGACACGGTATTTTACGTCATAACCACGCTCTGCAAACAGACGGACGTCGTAAAAGCAAACCTGATGACAGGGCACATTTCTGTAACAGGTAAAATCATTGACCTCCGGTGCAGAATAGATCACACTGCCCCACGCCTCATGATATTGATTTCCATAAAAAATCCGCTCTTTTTCCTTATGTCCCAGGCTTTCCTCGTCGGCTCCTCTGCTGCGCTTACGCTCCATCACAGCTGCAAGCCGTTCCAGCACCATATCGTCGTGTAAAAGATCTCCGCAATTTAAAAACTGGACAAACTGACCGGTCACATAGGACATCGCCTGATTCATCGCGTCATAAATCCCACTGTCCGGTCTTGTATAAACCCGGATTCTGCTGTCCGCCGGAAGTTGTTCCAGGGAACCGTCCGTCGAACCGCCGTCCTTTACCACAATTTCATAATTTCCGTATTTCTGGTTCAATACGCTCTGCACCGTCTTCAACAGCTTTTCGCCGGGGTTTAAGCATACTACCACAATGCTAAAAGAAATCTGCGCCATTGATCCACTCCTTATCCGTAAAAATCCAGGTCTTATAGGGAAGCACGCGCATCCCGCTTCCGGATGCCGTTTTTAAAAACCACAAAAAATACCCCAGACATACGATCCCCACAAGTGCTGTTAAAATATTTTTCCGCTTCCGGTTCTCCACGCAGCCAAGCAGTCCCGGAATGAGCAGCAGTTGCGGCGTAATCATATAATAGGACATTCTCGATACCAGCGGCAAAAACGAACCGCAGGTATAAAACAGCAGTCCGAAAAAATTTAATTTCAGGCAGAAACGGTTCTGCTCCTTTTCCATTCCACACCTGCCAACCACTGCCGCCAGCATAAAAACGAGCACGCACCGGAGGATTCCGGACGCATTCGCTTTCAGACCGATATCCTGTGACAGATATACGGTGTCCCTGTATGTAGGATACCACGTCAGCGCCAGATTTAAAAGCGGACGCTGGAAAACAAAACCGATCCCTCCGATCACAGTCAGCGCCGGCGCAATCCATTTTTTCCACGGAAGCACAGCCAACAAATACAGCGGAAGCACCATCAGAACAGATTTATGAAACAGCGCCGCAATGCCAATCCAGATCACGAAACAGCCATACTGCCTGCGCAGTACAAACCGGATTCCATACAGCGCTGCCGCAAGTGCCAGATAATAACGCACCGTCGTAAATGTCCGAAAATATACGCCCAGCAGCATGAACATCGCGAAGCTCTGCCAGAAGCATTCACTCTGCTCATACAACGCCTTTAAAAACAAAAAAGCCGTAACCGCGCCGAACACCGCGAATACCAGCAGATAATTTTCATACCCGGAAATCGTATAAATCAGCCATACCACGAAATTGAATCCTGCTTCTGTCACCACATACGCCTGATCGGTTCCCGCCCAGATTTCGTGGAAATTCTCGACATATTTGCCGTAATCGTTACCGACCTCCAGACGCAGCGCACTCACACCCGCCAGAATCAGGAAAATAGCTGTGAGACACACGATGTCGAAGGCGCGACTTCGGGAAACGCCCGCCGAAAACAAGCCGCCGCCGGATGATGAGATGCCGCAGGCGTGCCTGCCATTCCCGGATGCCGCACTCTCGGCGGCTTGTCCAGCGCACAGCCCAGCACTGCCTGCCTCTTGCCCCGTGCGTGTCCAGACCGCGTCCATCACCCCCGCGAGGGCAATCGTAACCGCTGTAATCAGAAAATAAAATACCATTTACAGCCCTCCCTTTGCGTCGCGGATTCCGGACAGAAGCGCTTTTTTCGCCTCATCAAAGGTCAGCCCCTCCGGGCAGCTCTCAGAATTCATATTGGATTTATTTTTCAGCAGAAACCGAAATCCCATCACCGCCGCCAGCTTTCCATACAGCACATGATACAAAACGCCCCTGTCGTGAAAAAATTTGCGGTCAAAGCCGAAAAACCAGGTTGACGGTCTGGGCTGTTCTTCTCCGATTTCGACCGGAATGCTGTAGACTTTCAGCCCGGCTTTCAGGCAGTCGTGGATAAACAAGCTATCCTCTCCGTTTGCATATTTCGCGCCGCCGCCGAACAACAAAGAATAGGTCAGATTCTTTTCATGCATCTTCGCCGTGCGCAGTGCAAAGCTGTATGCCGGATAACGACCGCAGTTATACCACCTCACTCGCTTATAAAACGAATTCCAGTAGGTAAAGCGGCTCTCCTGCACGCGCACATTGAATAACAGCATGTCCGCCTCTGGATGCTGCTCAAACCCTTCGATAATCCGCTCAACTGCACCGTCGTCATAAACGATATCTTCATCAGAAAAGAGGCACAGGTCGGCGTCCGCACGCAGAAGCGCGTTGTTGCGCGACAGCCCGACACCCCGCTCCGCCAGATGATAGCAGTGGATCTGATGACCGTCCTGCGTCCATTCCTCGTAACGGTTTTCGTTACACTGATTGATGAGAATTGTATCCGCCTGCAGATTCATTTTCTCTGCCAGCGACTTGACCTCCTGATTCAGGGAGGAAACCAGAATCTGCAGTTTCATGAGCTGTCTCCTTTGTTTCTTGTAATCCTGCGCCAGTTCACCCGCGCCATTCGTAGCAGTCTGTAGGCAAATTCTCATGCGAGCATGGAATCTGCCTACAGGCTTCCACGAGTGAACTGGCAGCCTACATTCTGTAGTAAGCGTGCAAAAACCGTGCGTCCGCGTCCGTGAGGATCACGCCCACAACCGCGATCTCCCGCTGAGCAAGCAGATCGAGGGCAAGTCCGAGTTTTTTAATACAGGGTGTGTTCCAGCGAACCAAAAGGATAAGCGGAATTTTTTCTTCTTCTCCAAGCCCCATCGTCCCGGAAAGCACCGTGTCCAGCGAAATTTCCTGAAAAGCGGTCTGAGACGCTTTGGCTCTCAGCTGCGCATCCAGAAGCGCACCGAACTGTTCATCTGGCTTTGCCGTTCGGTAGCCGAGAACCGGAATTGCGCAGCGTTTTTCCACGTCTGAGCTGAGCAAAACGGAATCGTCCAGAACATACCAGACTGCCACGCCCAGGATTCCGGCAAGCAGTCCGAGCACCAGACCGAACACCGCCGCATTTTTCACTTTATTTTCCGGAAGCACCGCCTGTGCGGGAACGGTTTTCCACACTTCAATTGCCGTCAGACCGCGCCCCTGCATCGTCTGCCCAAATGCCGTCATGGCGCGGTTATAAGCTGCCGCAATCCGGTCGGAAAGTGCTGCGTCCTCTGTCGTAAAGTACGCCGTCAGAAATTCCGGGTCCGACGCAATTTCTGTGCTGATCGAAGCCTCAATCACGGATCGTTCCACGTCCGGCAGCTGCAAAAGCACCGTATCCATCACGCGGTCGGAGCGCATCATATCCCCCCAGGTATAGGCGTTATATTCGTTGATAAATTCTTTTAAAACCTCGTCATCCTCGTCGATGTCATAGACGATCGAATATAAAACCTCCGACCGATACTGCTTCGGCCCCATCGTCAGCTGCCGCACACCAAGATAAATCCCCGCAGCAAAAACAGCGCCAGCCAAAGCTGCCGCCAGACAGATCCATATTTTATGAATACAACAGAGGGCAAAGCGTTTTTCGTCCATGCCCTCTTTCCAAAATGCTTCATCTCTTTTCAGAGGCATTATTTTTCTTCCTCCTGCACCTGTTTTTTCATGGCGGTCACCTGCTTCTCGTCCACGCCCTCCGTGCTGTCGGGCGTAAACAGGATTTTCAATGTCAGAAGCATCAACTTCAAGTCCAGCCATACGGAATAATTCTCAATATAAAACAGATCCAGCTTCAGCTTGTCATACGGCGTTGTATTGTACTTTCCGTATACCTGCGCATATCCCGCAAGTCCGGCCTTCACTCTGGTACGGTATGCGAACTCCGGCATTTCTTCTATATATTCGCGGATGATCTGCGGCCGCTCCGGTCTGGGACCGATAAAGGACATCTCGCCCTTTAAAATGTTGAACAGCTGCGGCAGCTCGTCGATACGAACCGCACGGATAAATTTGCCCACCGGCGTAATCCGGGAATCGTTTTTGGCGGCAAGCCGCGCCACACCGTCCTTTTCTGCATCCACGCGCATGCTGCGGAATTTCAGAATATAAAATTCCTTCGCATCCTTCGTGCAGCGGACCTGCTTGTACAGCACAGGACCTTTATCATACAGCTTGATCACCACCGCCGTAATCAGCATGATCGGCGATGTCACAGCAATCAGGATCAGCGAACATACTACATCGATAAACCGTTTTGCAATTCTCTGTTCTACGCTCAGCGCATATTCCCTCGTCAGCAGAATCGGCGTATCAAACAGGTGCAGCTGCTCGCTTCCCTTTACCAGCACATCCGGAATCTTCGGCATCATATAAACGCGGATCGAATGGCTGTAGCAATATTTGAGCAGCACGTTTCTGTCCATCGTATGAATATCCCAGAGAACGACCGCATCATACTTTCCGACCTCGCGGATCACCGCGTCGTACCCCTCTTTGATATTCATGCACTTTGCAACATGATATTTATCCTTCCGTCCTGCAAATTTTCCAAGGATATCCTCTACCGGGCGCTCACCGTGCACCAAAAGCAGCTCCCGCGGAGGAAACGCGCGACGATAAATCAGATTGCACAGCCAGCCCCACAGCCCTGCAAACACCAGCTGATACAGCATCATCGACACCATATGCGCCCCGCCGATGATAAACCAGCCGTACATCAGGGACAGCTGCGCATAGCTGATTACATTGACGCACAGAAGAGAAAACAGCTGAGACAGGAAAATATCCAGCGGCTTCAGATAGCCGATTTTAAGTGCTCCATAAGTATTGGAAAAGAAAAAGAGCAATATGAAATACAGTGCAACAATCAGCAAATGACCGTTTACATTAAAACGGTTATGTGTTTTCCATGCAATATGATGATAATAATAGGCGAACCAGTCGTGCGCATAAAAAGCAGTCAGCACGCACAGTCCAATCAGCCCAAGCGCCAGAATAATCAGCCGCTTGACAGAATCGTTTTTCTTCATCTTCCGTTCTCCCGCTATATTCTTCTCCACACAGCACGCACCGCCCACATACAAAAACATGCTGCGCTTGCGATCACCGACATTTTTTCCTGTTTCCGGTAAAGTCCCCAGATTCTTGTAATCGCCCGGAGCTTGTTCGAGGAAAGGGATTTTTCCGGTCTTCTGTAGATCACCAAATTTTCCTTTAACCCGTAAGCGACGTGTCCGTTTCTTAAAATCTGCCACCACATCGCCGTGTCCTCGCTCGGCACGTCCGGCATCTGCAAAAGCGCCTTGTCAATTTTTTCACAGTCAAACAGCACCGTGCTCGTAAAAATGACCGTCCGGCTGAGCGCTTTCTGATAAGTCAACTGATCGGGAACCCGCACGATTTTGCCGGTTCCGACCGCATGCTCGTCTCCAAATTCATACGAGCAAAATACAAAGGCTGCGTCTTTTTCCCGCAAAAAAGCCATTTCCCGTTCCAGCTTGTCCACCCGCCAGATATCGTCCGCATCCATAAATGCGAGATAACGTCCATTTGCATGTGCTGTCCCGAAATTTCTTGCATTTGCCGCGCCCTTTACTCCGTCCGTCTGGGAAAGAAGCCGAATTCGCGCGTCTTTTCTGCAGATTTCTGACACAAGACCTGCGCTCCCGTCCGTAGAATGATCGTCTACCACCAGCAGCTCCCAGTCCGTCCATGTCTGGCGGCGAACCGATTCCAGCGCTTCCTCCAGATACGCCTGGGCGTTAAAAACCGGCATCACAATGCTGATCAGGTTCTCATAATTCATTACAGTTCTTCCTTTACCAGATAAATCGGACGCTTTTTCACTTCCAGATAGGTCTTGGACAGATACTGTCCCACGATTCCCAGGCAAAAAAGCTGCACGCCGGAAACCAACAGAATAATGCATACCATCGACGGCCAGCCGGGCGTCGGATCATGGTAAATCAGGTTTTTGATAATCAGGGCGATGATCGCCACAAATGCTATAATGCAGAACACAACGCCCATGATAGACGAAATTGCCAGCGGCACTGTTGAAAATGCGGTAATTCCATCCAGCGAATACAAAAACAGCTTCCAGAAGCTCCATTTTGTCTCGCCGTGGGTGCGTTCCACGTTTTCATACTCCAGCCACTTCGTCTCATAGCCGACCCAGCCGAAAATTCCTTTCGTAAAACGGTTATATTCGCACATCGAAAGAATCGAATCCACAACCTGTCTCGTCATCAGGCGATAGTCGCGTGCGCCGTCCACGATCTCCGTTTTGGAAATTTTATTCATGATGCGGTAAAACATCCTTGCAAAAAACGACCGGATCGGAGGTTCGCCTTTTCGGGTCACACGTCTTGTCGCCACACTGTCGTAGCCCTGCTTAATGTAGGAAAACATCTCCGGTAAAAGTGACGGAGGATCCTGCAGATCAGCGTCCATCATCACGACATAGTCCCCCTTTGCTTTCTGGAAGCCCGCATAAATTCCTGCTTCCTTGCCAAAGTTGCGGGAAAAGGACACCAAATGCACCCGTTCATCCTTTTCGTGAAGCTTCCGAACCTCCGCTGCGGTATTGTCCTTGGAACCATCATCAATATAAATAATTTCCAGCTCCAGTTTTTCCTGCTCCAAAAAAGCGGAATTTTTCATCATTTCCTCATAAAAAATCGGAACGTTTTCCTCTTCATTATAGCAAGGTACGATTACGCTCAGTAACATGTTTTCCTCTCATTCCTGCGCACGCTTTTTGCGCATGCCGTGTTTGTGTCAAGCGCACGCAGACACAAATCTCGTGATTGAAAAATTTTATTTTTCAATTTTCTCTCCTGTAGTTGCGTCCATTCTTATCTTGTCCGCAATTCTCGCTATGTATTCGCTGTTTGTCGGCCTCGGCGCGCCCGTCTCCCGGCTGAACCCGAACAGATCCTCAAACACCTCCGGATTGCCCCGTTCCCAGGACACCTCCACCGCGTTTCGGATCGCGCGTTCCACCCGCTGAAGCGTTGTTTTGTAACGCCTTGCGATCACCGGATATAACAGCTTCGTCACGCTGCCAACCAGTTCCATATCCGAGACGGCCAGCAAAACCGCCTCCCTCAGATAATAATATCCCCTCAAATGCGCCGGAATCCCAAGTTCCAGCATAAACGCCGATATCTCCCGCTCCGTTTCGAGTGTTTCTTTCCATTCTGCAGCCATTTCTGATTCCTCCTCTGAGTCTTTTTTCCGCACCAACAGTGTGACCGCACTGTGAACATTCTGCCGCTGCTTTCTACTTTATTCTAACACTCAGATTTTGGAAACCAAACGGAAAACGGTCGTGATATTTCGCGTTTTTTCGCCGTTTAAAGCCGTTCCGTCCTGCCTTCTTTTTCCAGCGTCTCAACGACTTCCTTGACGCGCTGTGCCTGATCGACAGGGCAGACCAGAATCGAATCCCTGCCCTCTACGATGACCAGGTTTTCAACGCCGACTGCGGCGATCAGCTTCTTACCGCCGTATACAACGCAGTTTTTCGCATCCAGAAGCAGCGTATCGCCGGAGCTGATGTTACCGGCAGCATCCCGGGTGCGCACTGCATCCAGCGTATCCCAGCTGCCAACGTCGTTCCAGCCGAAATCTCCTTCCAGCATCAGAACACCCTTTGCGCGCTCCATAATGCCGTAATCCACGGAAATCTTCGGGATGGTCGGATAAACCTCATGCAGAACCTCCTGCTCTTTTTCTGTGCCGAGCGCTGCCCCGATCTGTTTCAGACAGGCGTACACATCCGGCAGAAGTTCTTCGAAATAGTGAAGAATCGTGGAGGCTTTCCAGACAAACATGCCGCTGTTCCACGCATAACTGCCGGATACCAGATAGCTTTTCGCCGTTTCCAAATCCGGTTTTTCCACAAATTCTTCTACCTTGCGCCATACTTTTCCAGCCTCTTCCACGCTGCGGATATAACCATAGCCGGTCGAGGGAAACGTCGGATGAATCCCGATCGTCACAAGTGCGTCCGTCTCTTCCACTGCACGAACCGCTTCCTTCATCACGCGGGTGTATTCCGCCTCATCGCGAATATAAGCGTCCGCCGCAAAAATGCACATCACGCCGTCACCGTATTTATGCAGAATTTCCATCGCCGCATAACCGATACACGCTGCTGTATTGCGCGCCGCAGGCTCTGCCAGAATATGATCTGCCGCAATTCTGCCTGCTGTGCGCTCCTTCATCATCTTTGCCTGTGTCTCATTGGTCACAATAAAAATGTCCTTCTGATCCATCAGGTCATGCTGTCTGTCGATCGTCTCGTTAACCAGAATATCTTTGCCGGACAGGTTTAAAAACTGTTTCGGCTCTGCCTTTGTACTCAGCGGCCAGAAACGGGTTCCGCCCCCGCCTGCCATAATTACGCCATAGGTTTTCATGTTGTATTTCCTTTCTGAAGTGCTGCGCTTCCGTCAGCCCATTCCATGCATTTTTACAAATCCTTTTCGGCTTTTTCCGGATCGCTTCTATTTTGCCGGATCACTTCGGCTTTTTCCGGAAGCCGTCCCGAATCGAGTTGCCCCGCAGCTCGATATCCTGTACGATTGGGGATGACGGGAATTTGTTATACCCGATCTGCCCTCTGTCCGTCGGCACATAGATCGTCACACCATCCACCTCGTAGGTCTCCGCAGATCCATCTACATAATCCTGCTGCCACAGATAATACGGCTCATATGCCAGCTCCCGAACCATCTGTATCAGATTATACCCCTTATAGGTAAAAAATGCTACCAGCAATCCCACAAATGCCCAATATCCGGCATTTTTCAACCATTTACGCCCATTGTGTCCCTGTTCTGAACCAGCCAGCTTTTCCGCCGCCATACAATACAGGCTTCCAAACACCGTCAGCGGCAAAAACAACACATAAAAATATCCGTACCGCACCAGCGGCGCCCCGAGCTGCCAGAAGAAAAAACCGACCACTGCACACAGCTGAAGCAGGGAAAAACACAAGGGCGTAAGATGTGCGACTCGGCGGGCGGGCAAGGGTACGCCGGTTTCCCGTTCAGACACAGCGCTGCCCGCATGGAGCGTGACTGTTACCCGGTCTGCTCTGACTGCGCGCGCAGCTTCGAGCACCGCCAGCACTGCACTCACCGGGATCGCTGCCCAGCCTGCCAGCACCAGAAGCTTATCGAATCCAGCCTGCGCTGCAAACCAGTTCGGCAGCCACTGCTTTAACGGCTGATCCAGCTGATGAACATTGTAAATCTCCCGCGCATACGCCTGGATTTCCTTTGCGTCGCTGTCCGCATAGCCTTTGGAAATTTTCCAGTCTACCGGAAACCAGTCCAAAAACGTAAACGGATAAAACAACCAGCCGGAAATCAGCACATTCCGCGCCAGATACGGAAATGCAATCAGAAGTCCCAGCGCGATATAGCCTGCAATCTGCAGCCATTTTTTCTGCCTAAGCAGCAACACCGCCGGATACAGAACCAGAAGCAAAATTACCGCTGTGGACAGCTTCACCGTCGCCGCATACACCAGATACAGACTCAGCAGCGCGTAAGGCACGGTTTGCTTTTCCCCGATGGGACAGTCCCTTTCCTGCTCCCACAGTTCCACCCAGGTCATTATTACCCAGAATAAAACCAACATTGCAAAATAATCGGACGCCGGGGAAACCATCTCCCGGAACACTGCTATCAGATAAAAGATCCCGCCGATAGATAAAAAATCCGATATTCGCACTTTTTTTCGTTTCCAAAATGCCATAAGACCTGCCGCGCATTTACACGCGCACAGCAGCGCAAAAAATCCAGCCACGCAGTGCATCGGCCGTCCGATCAGCCACGTCTCGCTAAAGAAGGCGCTGAGTGCAAAGGAAGCGCTGTTGTAACCGAACCGGCTGTGCAGATTCGCAAGCCCCGGCACAACGCCGTACTCTTCGATCCATCGAATTGCCTGTGCATGATACAGTCCCGTATCGTAGTGCATATAGCCCCTCGACGAGCCGTATGCAAATAAAAGCGTCAGACCGGCATACAGCAGCCAGACGGCTTTGTTTTTTTTGCGCCAAAGGCTTTTTGAGTTTTCAAGCCCTTCGTCGCTTCTTTCCGTTTTTTTCTGACATGCCTGCGTTTTCGAAATTTTGAAAAAATCCGCCAAATCCCGACGCAGCAGCATTCCGCCGATGACCGCAGCAAAAACGGCAATCAGGCTTGCCCAGAAGCCAACGCCGGCAAACAGGCTGAAATACTCTGCATACACATTCAATACGAGCAGCCCCGCCATCATATAGGTTACTGCGCTATGAATCTGACAACCGCCCTTTTTTCGAAACGGTGCAAGACACACAAAGCCCATCAGAAACGACAACGTCGCCATATACGCCCATTCCATTAAAATCATTATCATAATTTTGATACCCCTGTCTGATGCATTAAATGTACCATTGCCCCCATTTCATGTCAAGGAAATGGAGGTGCTCCATTTTCCGGGTAATTTTCTTGCTTTTTTCCCTCACTGACACTAAACTGAATCCATATACAGATCAAAATCATTCATTGCTTTCCAGGAGGACTCCCATCTTATGACAAATATAATTTCATTCCAGAAGCCCGGTATCACTCGGATTACTGCAGCGTTTTTTGCAGCCTTTGCACTATGCGATATCGGTTCCATCCATCCGGCAGATATTTTTTCTGTCCTGATCTTTGCAGGCATGCTCCTCCTTTTTTCTCCAACGCTGACGCAAAGGCTGACGAATATCGGAGCAGCTTCTTCTGTGCTTCCGCGCCATTTTTATCCAATATGCAGACTTCTCGCAGTTCTCTACACCTTATTTTATGCAGCAGCAAAGCATGCTGAACTGTCCGGCAGCTTTGACAGCCGCATATTCAGACTTGCATTCCTGGCGGCTGCGGTTATCGGTCTGTATTTTATATTCTTCCGATTCTGTGAACTGTCCATGCTGTTTCTTGCATCCAGACAGCAGCGGCATTTTGCCCAAAACACTTTGCAGCAGCCTGATGGTGCATGTCCTGTACCCCCAGCCATATCTGCAGTGCATGCCCTGTCCCGCAAACAGAAGCTGCTCTGTTACTTCGGTCTGCTCTTCTGCTGGCTGTTCTGGTTTCTGTACCAGTTTCCCGGTGTTCTGACCCCGGACAGCATCAGCCAGTTTTCCCAGGCTACCGGCCTGATCCCGTTCAGTAACCACCACCCGATCCTGCACACGCTTTTGTTCTCCCTGTTTTACCATATCGGATTTTTTCTGACCGGAAGCATAAACACCGGAATCGCCTGTTATGTATTGTTCCAGATGTGCACTATGGTCGCTATTGAAACCTATACGCTATCCCTCCTCGCAAGATCAGGCGCTTCACGCCTCTGGCTGATTCTGTCTTTTTGTTTCTGGGGGCTCGTTCCATTTCACGCAATTTTTGCCGTAACCGTCTGGAAAGATATTCTTTTTTCCGGATTTATGCTGTTATATCTTTGCTTTTTATATGAACTGCTCTGCAACCCGGATAACCGTCCGGGCATTTGGGCAGGGCTTTCCCTTTCCGGCTTTTTCGTCTGCACCCTGCGTTCAAACGGGCTTTATATCTTCCTGTTCACCCTCCCGTTTGTTCTGTTCGCATTTCGCCGGACATGGAAAAAAATGTTTGCCGTGCAGGTCGGCATACTTCTTTTATCCCTGATCCTCACCGGCCCTGTATACACTGCCTGTCATGTTGAGCGCGCTTCCTTTACAGAATCCCTCTCCATTCCTCTGCAGCAGATTGCCTGTGTCGTTTCTAACGGTCGACAGCTGAGCGCAGAGCAGGAAATGCTCATCGATGATGTAGTCGATACTTCCCTGATTCCGGAGTATTACAATCCGGTGATCTCCGATCCCATCAAGGCACTCGTCTCCTACAACCATGCCGATGCGATCATCCGGAATCCTTCAAAATATTTCACCCTCTGGATTCAGCTCGGTATTTCTTACCCGGGCGACTATCTCCAGGCCTTTATCGATCAGACAAAAGGATACTGGTTCCCCGCCCCGGCTGCTTTACGCACGAATGAAGGGATTTCCCCGAACGAAATCGGACTTTCCTGGCCGCATCTTCTGCGGGGTCAGTTTCCGGTCAAAATCAGTGAAATTCTTTTAAAGCTTCCTGATATGCTTCCGGTTTACGGTATTTTGTGGAGCATCGGCGCGTACTTCTGGGCTGTCCTATATTTTGCCGCATATCAGTTTTTATACGGACAGCGGCGGTTTCTCGTGCTCTTTGTACCGTTTATCGGAACTGTGCTTACCCTGCTTCTGGCAACTCCTGTCGCCTCCGATCTGCGCTACGCTTATCCGCTCATCCTTGCCGCGCCGTTTTTCATTGCACTGCCGTATTGCCGTCTTCAAACCTCCCGTCTGCAAAAATGAGATGGGAAACGTTGTAAAACTGACAAAAAAAGTGTAAAATAAAAAATCAGGGGATGGCATTTTGCCTAATTTAGTTTCCAAAGAGAAAGAGGTATTTTATGGACTTTTTTAACGCACTGATTCACAACACGGTTTTTATGTCCGCAGTTACGGGGTGGTTCGCTGCACAGGTCATCAAAACAGTGATTTATACCTGTATCACCAAAAGCTTTGATCCGGAACGTTTAGTCGGAAGCGGCGGCATGCCCAGCTCCCATTCCGCCACTGTCTGCGCACTCGCAACCGCTGCCGGAATGCAATACGGCGGCGGCAGCTTTGAATTCGCCATTGCCGCTATTGTAGCGATTATCGTTATGTATGACGCCAGAGGGGTGCGCCGGGAAACCGGTCTCCAGGCACAGGTCATCAATGAAATGATGGAATTCTGGGAAAAGATGGGACAGCCGATCTCCTACGAAGAAAAGCTCAAGGAATTCGTCGGCCATACCCCTTTACAGGTGTTTGTCGGCGCGTTGCTCGGCATCCTGATCGCCGTATTGTACGGCCTGTTCCTCGGTTAAATCTTTATCTGCTTGCGCCTTCCTGCAGACAACTTTCGTGTCTGTAGGAAGGCGCATCTGCGTTATAACGTTTTTTCCCGTAAAAATCTGCCCCCCCCTGACACAGAATTTTCACAGTTATTCTGTATAGTGATAACTAAGAAATTTGATGGAGGACATAAAATGAGCCAACAAAAAGTAGACCGTTATAAACAGGAAAAAGCGCATCGCAAAGAACGTCTGGAGAAGGAAAAGAAACGAAAAAAGCTCCTTCGCATCTGTAGTTATTTCGTACTTGCAGTAATCGTACTTGCGATTGCTTTTGCAATTTACCGCCACTATACTCCCAAGACAGAGACGCCGGCAGAAACAGAAACCACTGTCGAAAGCGTAATCGAAACAACTACAGCTGAAGAAAGCACTGTAGAAGAAGGCACTGTAGAAGAAAGTACCGCAGTTGAAACAGAGGACACAGATACGGAAAGCACCTCTGAAGAAACCGCTGATATAGAAAGCGCTGCAGAAGAAACAGATGCGGCTGGCACGGAAAGCACTGCAGCTGATGGGGAAGCAGCCCAGGCGGAAAGCGCTGCTGAGTAAAACGATTATCATGAAAAAACTCCCATTTCCGGTGACAAATGGAGAATGATTCCTTCTTCATTTGCCACCGGAACGGGAGTCTTTTTATTCCTGATAATAGCATGCTCACAGAGCATGCATTACTTTCTTGCTATCAAATACAGGTCACAATACAGCAGCTCTCTGATCTTTTCCATCTTCACATCACCGCCCATTCCATCTGCAACGGCCTGCAGCGCCTCCTCAGTCTGCTCCATTCTGGAAACATATACAAGCACCTGATCCGCCTGCCGGATTGTATCATCCTCCACAGTCGAAACATCTGCAAGGCTCGCAAAATAAATTTCATCATACTGCATCAGCTCCAGTGAATCGTCCCAGATCATCCAGGTCAGGTTGGGATTATAAAAATAAACGACCGGTTTCTCTTTATGCTCCTGCGCAAACGCGATGTTTTTTGTGTCCTCTTCATAAAGAAACAGCACCTTTCCATCCGCCAGCCCTCGAATCTGTCCTGTTGCCAGCACCAGAAATACCGCCAGAAGCACATAGCCGGCTGCTTTATCGTGCACGGACCGTTTTTCCGGAGCAGAGGTATCTCTGGTATCGCTGATTTTCCCCGCAGCGCTTTTTACAGCTGTCCCTTTTTTCATAGTCAATACGAAAAGCTTCTGTCCGAGCAGTACAAATATAACCATCATCAGCAGCAAAATCAGCCCGTAGACCGGAATCTGATATCGGTTCGCTTCCTCCGCCGTCAGGAGCGCTGTTTTGGTCACGACAAGAAAATAACCGAGTACTGCTGCCGCCGGAATCCAGAAAACACGCCGTGCTTCCCAGAATGATTCGCGGGAAGCGTCAGCCTGCCGGTTCGAATTTTCCTGCGCGGCTGCGTACTCTTCTGTCTGTTGCCCGGATTTCTGCGCAGTCGCAGCGACAGCTTTCCGTCCGGCTTTCATCCGTCCAATTCCCCAGACCGTCAGCGCCATCAGGACAAGCAGCAGAACAAATCCGTACAGCATCGACCCGAAGGCATATTCATTGAGCAGTCCTGCGAAGAACCGGAATCTTCCAAGCGTATTGCCAAGGTCGAAGAACGCACCCATCGCTTCCGTCCCCCGGTATCCCCGAAAAATATGGCTCAGACACGCCGGATAGCTGACTACGGCAAGTAGCATCGCTCCGATCACAGCAGTCGCATAAATGAGGCAGTCTTTCCATTTCTGCCCCCAGCTTTTCTGCTCTGCACGTTCCAACAGCAGATACAGCTCCATCGCCGCTGCCAGGAAAAACAGATAAACAGCAAAATAGTAATGCGTCAGAAAACCAAGATAAACAACCGCCGTCAGCGGCAGATAAAAGGAAAACCCGCGTTTTCTCTCCTGCAGGCTTTTTACATGCAGCCAGGTCACGAGCAAAATCCACAGAGCCAAAAGCATATACATTCGAACCAGCATAACGCCGGAATAAACCGCCGGGTTAAAACCATACAGGAGGCACACTCCGAAAATCATCACTCGCGTAATACGCTCCGGAACGTCCGCCGCCGTTACACAGGTCTGCGCTTTCCCACCAGGCGCAGCCGCGCTCCTCAGCGCACCCGTCACAATCCGCCGCGTCAGCTTCGCCAGCACACTCCAGCTCAGAACGAAAAGCACTATATTCAGTCCAATTCCTGACCATTTGCTGAACCTTCCGGGAAACAGCGAGCATACCGTATGCAGCAGCAGATAGTAAAACGGCGGATGCACGTCATAGGTCTGCATGCGCGTAACCGTCCCATACTGAAACCGCTGCCCCGGCAGAACCCGGAATTCGTCTACAATCTCGCTGCCCGGCTTCCACTCCCGGTCGGTCGGCACCAGACCGATCGACACGTTGGAGGAATAATAGGAATAATATTCATCATAATGGAACCCTGCTTTTTTACTTCCAAAATAAAAAATCGCAATCAGCTGCACCAAAAGCAGCATACCAAGGATCAGATACCAGTTTCGTTTCTTCACATTCCCTCCTGCCCGCAGACGCAGATTTATGTTCTGCAGTTCTATCATACGTTGTTTTTTGATAAACATTTCTTTTTATAATAGTACCATGTTCTATTTTAATTTATTTTTCTGCATAACTCAAGAAAGCATTCGCACAGTTTCGTAAAACAATAGAATGCACGCTCTGCGAGCATTCTATTGTCATGAATTCAGTTCGTCCATGCCATTCTGCAGACACGTTCGAAGGAAGCAGAACAATTCGTGGATATAGCCTGTATCCCCGACTATCTTCCACCTTTCAAAGAACTCTTAAAGGATCTGAGTGAGGCTTTATCGTATACAGGAATAATTAAGATTTAATATCGTTTTATGTAGTGACAAACCAATTTTGCTACGCTATAATTGTTACAGTTGTGTGACGCAGAGACGCTTCACACTTTTTTGTGCGGGCAGTAGGATATCCTGTGTATGGATTTCCGTTTTCCGCATTCGACGATTTATAAGAAAGAGAGGAACCAAAATGAAGAAACTGGCTGTATTTCTGCTGACCGGTCTGACATGCGCATCCATGCTGTTCGGCTGCGGAAGCAAAAATGACACCGTAGAAACCGTTCCGGTAGCTGAGGTGCAGGAAAGCACTGCCGCTCCTGCTGAAACAGAATCTGAGACGGAAACAGAAACCGTTGATGAGGATGTTCCTCCGGAAGAAGGCATGGTAAAAAGTGACCTGACCGGCGAATGGATCAGCGGCGATCTCGCAGATCAGCGTCCGATCGCAGTTATGATCCCCGATGAAAATGCAGCGCTCCCGCACTACGGGCTTTCCAATGCTGATATCCTGTATGAATGCAGCGTAGAAGGCAACATGACCCGTCTGATGGCTGTTTTCAAGGATTGGAAAAACATTGAACGCATCGGCAATATCAGAAGCTGCCGCGATTATTATGTTTACTGGGCAAAAGAATGGGATGCAATTTACTGCCATATCGGCGGTCCGTTCTACATTCTGAACGCGATCAATGATCCTACTACCAATAATATCACCGGTGCTGTTCTGGCAAGCGACCCTTCCCAGAAAAAAGGTCTGTATGACGCAGCCTTCTACCGCACCAGCGACCGTAAAGCTCCGCATAATGCTTATACAAGCGGCGACCGTATCGACAAAGCCGCTCAGGCGCTCGGCTATTCCGAAACCTATACTGAGAACTATCAGAGCGATCACTTCAAATTCGCTTCCACAAACAATCCGAACACGCTGGAACAGTACGGAAGCAGTGCAATCCCTGCAACCAAGATCGATCTGGCAGGCGCTTACCCGATTACCAAGACCTATTTCGAATATAACGAAGAAGATGGTCTGTACTATCGCTTCCAGGGTATGCAGAAAGGCGACCAGAAGCATATGGACGGCGCCAATAACAAACAGCTGGCATTCAAGAACGTTTTAGTTCAGTTTGCTTATTATGAAACCCGTGATGCGAAGGGTTATCTGTCTTTCCAGTGCCACGACGACACCAAAGACGGCTACTACTTCACAAACGGCAAGGGCATCCATGTAACCTGGAAAAAGACCAGCGACTTCGCACCGACCAAGTTCTATGACGACAACGGCAACGAAATCGAAATCAACCCCGGCAAGACCAACATCTGTGTAGTTGAGCAGGGTAAATCCATTGACGCAGAATAATTTGTTCTGACATATCAATCGCCCTATCCAGCAGGTATTTTTTAACTGCGGATGGGGCGATTTTTACTTTTTAATACTCTTTCAAGTCATTTCGGACAAATCATGTCGACTTTTTACAAGTTACGTTTTAATGAAAGACAGAATCCACTTTTAAAACCATTTCCAGTGTCCCAAGAGCGCTGCTATCTCTAGTGAATCCATCCGAAAACTATCATCGTCCGCTTCCTCCTGGTTATTTAAGAGTTCTTCTACCTCTACTGTGCTCATCAGAAGGTCATCGGCAATCTTCTCTATGCTCTCGCCCCGCTGGTATTTGCCCGCTGCAAGGTTCGCAAGACCTTGTTCAATTCCTTTCGCCAGAGCTTCCTGATAAAGTTCTTTTGATCGATAAGTTAATACCTTTCCTCCCATAACTTCAGCCACCTCCTTTTCCACATTTTCATATTTTGACGCCAGTTTTTCCACAACAGTACGGGATAGTTCACACAACGCCCCACCTGTGACTGACCTCATGCGTCCGTTTTTACACTCCTGATCCAGCATTTCTGCCACCCTCTCGTATTCTCTTCTCAGTTTCTCAAGACGCTCTTCATCGCTGTCGATCTGCGACAGTTCTTTTTCATACCGGAAGATATAAAACGGAATCAGCATCCATAAACGCCGGTGAACTACCCATTGTCTAAAGCCAATGGGCTTCCTGCTTCGCAGACCTCGTAACCTACTATCTCCACAGGCGTTAATTCGGGCAGTCCCTGCCCTATATTATTATTTT
>OGYU01000083.1_pt1 | contig 68624 bp, 49 predicted proteins | sample 1576581 | NCBI WGS metagenome assembly OGYU01 (sample SAMEA3541547, study PRJEB24748) | human gut metagenome | biome: human gut; feature: human-associated habitat; material: faeces | place: China | collected 2012 | reverse complement strand
AGCACGAAACAATCCGTTGGCATCATTGTTGGGGGCTTTTGACCCCAACATCTTTTTATTATAGCATGTATTTTACTGAGTTGTCATGATGTTACTAATAGATCTATATCTTTTCCGCTTCTTTCTCATCATGTATTTTACTCCATATTATAACTGTATCGCAATGCAATTCATTCTTTTTAATGTGTAATGCAAACTACTGTGGAGGTGAATTACAATGCAGGACATAAAACAAAATCTTGCCGATGCAGTGCGAGAAGCTCGCACAAAACTCGGACTATCACAGGAACAATGTCCCTTGTAATCTGCTAGGTGGTCTATATTGAATTTTTCATAAACCGCTTCCAGCGTTTCCCCCTGTGTCTGTCCCTGCAACTCGGATAATTCTCCCACATAGTTATGATTTCCTTTCTTCTAAACGCAAAAATACCGCTCTGTAAATTCACAAGACGGTATCTGAAAACTAAAAAAGGTGTATGGATTTTAATATTTTCCATACACCTGTCTCTATGTTACTTTAAAATTTTTAATAACTGAATCAACTCATGTGGTTCATGACTGGCTGATTCCGATAATCTGCTGTCAAACTGCTGAAAACCTTTCCCTTGATAAAAAGACAGCAATTTTTCTTCATTTAATGTTTCGAGAAAAACTACCATACCACCAGCTAAATACTGTAACTGCTGTAACTGCTTAATTGCCAGTCCAAGCAATTCCTCCCCGGTAATTCGGTCATTTGCACCATTGTTATAGTTTTTGCCAAGCTGTGCTATCAAGTAAGCTGCCATATTATATGTATGATTCTGCTCATTCAGCTCACTTACTCTGGCTAGTTTTTTCTTTATTGTATTACTAAATGACTCTGCATTTACCGTTATTGGCTTTATGGTAATTGCAAAATATCCCACAAGTTCCGCATCTTCTGTTGAAAACACCAGATAGGTGACGGATTGCTGCTTTTTGGCAAATTCTATTGACTGTTCTTTTGCAAATCTTTCAACATCCGGATTTTTCTCACATGAAAACTCGGAAAGAACCTGTCGTAAATCGTCCTCTCCGAGTTCTTCATTGTTTCCATTCAAATACTCACGAATGTTGAAAACCGTGTATTTACTTACTTCCTGCATTCGCTTTCTTCCTTTTTTGCATAAATTTCGCTATATCTTTCGGATCTGTTAAAAAAGTAGCATTAACTTTAATGGAAGGTGTCTGATCGTTGGCAGATGCTTCAATCGCATCAGCAAACATCTCAACCTGCCTTTGACCTGATATAACAAAATTCTTAGTAATACTTGAAGTTGCCATATAAACACCTCCTTCATTAGTATGGCTTATCTTCGCTTAATCATACTTTTCTATTTTTATTGTATTCGGTAACTGCAAAATTTGCAATAACATAGTTGTGAATTTTTTTAAAATCAGCGAACCTCCTCTTTCTCCTTTACTTTTTCATGCTTATCCATTCCGGCTACTTTCTGCTTCATATTTTCCAGCCTTTCCTTTAATGACACCCTTGTCACTGGCTTATCCGTAACACTCTCCTTTGTCATGTAGTTATGTTATGAAATGTCAACGATGAAATATTATCTTGATTTTTAATCAGTTCCTCTTTTCTCTATTGTTTTCGTATAATAATATTGTAGCCTATTACTACCAATAATGGACTATGACTCTACATACAACAGAAAAAAGAGGTGATATAAATGGATATTCTCAATATTAATTGGAAACCGAATAACACATTGGAAATCTTACTTTCAACTGGTTCTGTTATTACCTTTACAGATGTTTCTTTTTCCAACCACTTAATTTTGTCTAATAATCCCACATTACTCGACAAAATTATACTTTCTAAGAAGCATACTCTCTAAGAAGGCATTAAGAAATTCATTTACTAAGTAACAAGGTAAGTAATTACAAATTTTTCTAAAACAAAAAAGACTCCTGAAACCTTAGATTATTTCTCTAAAGTTCCAAGAGTCTTAGTTTATGCTTGGACATTTAACTTGATTAAATACTCAAGTTAATTTCATATCACAGGACGGTTCTTTTTATCTGTACTCTGGTACAATTTGGGGGCTGATTTTCTAGTCAGTTAGCTATGTGTTTAGCTGTGTGTACTGGATAGAAGTTTTGCCCTAAAACTGGATAATTGGGTTTGCCCTGTGATATTACCAACAGTTTATTTCTTCTGGTTGATAGCTGCCTGTGCTGCTGCAAGACGAGCGATCGGTACACGGAATGGTGAGCAGGATACATAGTTAAGACCGATCTTGTGGCAGAATTCTACAGAAGACGGATCTCCACCATGCTCGCCGCAGATACCTACGTGAAGGTTCGGGTTAACCGGTTTGCCGAGTTCGATAGCCATCTTCATCAGCTTGCCAACGCCAACCTGATCCAGTTTTGCAAATGGATCGTTCTCAAAGATCTTAGCGTCATAGTATGCATTGAGGAATTTACCTGCATCATCACGGGAGAAGCCGTATGTCATCTGAGTAAGGTCGTTTGTACCGAAGCAGAAGAAGTCTGCTTCTTTAGCGATCTCATCAGCTGTAAGAGCTGCTCTCGGGATCTCGATCATTGTACCAACTTCATACTGAAGGTCAGAACCAGCGGCTTTGATCTCAGCATCAGCTGTCTCAACTACGAATTTCTTAACATATTTAAGCTCTTTTACATCGCCAACAAGTGGGATCATGATTTCCGGTTTGATTGTCCAGTCCGGATGAGCTTTCTTAACTTCGATTGCTGCGCGGATAACTGCTGTTGTCTGCATCTTAGCGATTTCAGGATAAGTAACAGCAAGACGGCATCCACGATGTCCCATCATCGGGTTGAACTCATGAAGAGAAGCGATGATAGTCTTGATCTGCTCTACAGTTTTGCCCTGAGCATCTGCAAGTTTCTTGATGTCAGCTTCATCTGTAGGAACGAACTCATGAAGAGGCGGATCCAGGAAACGGATAGTAACAGGGTTACCTTCCAGAGCTTCAAAGAGACCTTTGAAGTCATCCTGCTGATATGGAAGAACTTTTGCAAGTGCTTTCTCTCTCTCTTCTGCTGTTTCGGAGCAGATCATTTCACGGAATGCATCGATACGTCCCTCACCGAAGAACATATGCTCTGTACGGCAAAGACCGATACCTTCTGCACCAAGCTCTACAGCTTTCTTAGCATCTGCAGGAGTATCTGCGTTTGTACGAACTTTCATTGTTCTGTACTTGTCAGCCCATGCCATGATGCGTCCGAACTCACCAGCGATTGTAGCGTCTACAGTCGGGATGATTCCGTCGTAGATGTTACCGGTTGTACCATCGATGGAGATGAAGTCTCCTTCGTGGAATTCTTTACCAGCAAGTGTGAATTTCTTGTTTTCTTCGTCCATAGCGATATCACCGCATCCGGATACACAGCACTCACCCATACCACGGGCAACAACTGCTGCGTGAGATGTCATACCACCACGAACTGTCAGGATACCCTGAGCAGATTTCATACCTGTGATGTCTTCCGGAGATGTCTCCAGACGAACAAGGATTACTTTTTCTCCTCTTGCAGCCCACTCTACAGCGTCATCTGCTGTGAATACAACTTTACCGCAAGCAGCTCCTGGAGATGCTCCGAGTGCTTTTGCCATTGGTGTTGCAGCTTTTAATGCAGCAGCATCAAACTGTGGGTGAAGCAGAGTGTCAAGGTTTCTAGGATCGATCATAGCAACAGCTTCTTCTTCTGTTCTCATTCCCTCATCAACAAGGTCACAAGCGATCTTTAAAGCAGCCTGTGCTGTTCTCTTACCATTACGTGTCTGAAGCATATACAGTTTACCATGTTCTACAGTAAACTCCATATCCTGCATATCTCTGTAGTGTTTCTCCAGAGTATTGCATACTTCTTTAAACTGAGCAAATGCTTCCGGGAATTTCTGTTCCATTTCGGAAATGTGCATTGGAGTACGAACTCCGGCAACAACGTCTTCTCCCTGTGCGTTTGTCAGGAACTCTCCAAAGAGTCCGTTCTCTCCTGTAGCAGGGTCTCTTGTAAATGCAACACCTGTTCCACAGTCATCTCCCATGTTACCGAATGCCATCATCTGTACGTTAACAGCTGTTCCCCATGAATATGGGATATCGTTGTCACGACGGTATACATTCGCTCTTGGGTTGTCCCATGAACGGAATACAGCTTTTACAGCTCCCATCAACTGCTCTTTTGCGTCTGAAGGGAAATCTGTACCGATTTTTTCTTTATATTCAGCTTTGAACTGTCCTGCTAAAGTCTTTAAGTCTTCTGCTGTCAGTTCAACGTCAAGGCTTACACCTTTTTCTTCTTTCATCTTGTCGATGAGCTCTTCGAAGTATTTTTTACCTACTTCCATAACTACGTCAGAATACATCTGAATGAATCTTCTGTAGCAGTCCCAAGCCCAGCGTGCATTTCCAGATGCCTCTGCCAGAGTCTCAACAACTTCTTCGTTTAATCCAAGGTTGAGGATTGTATCCATCATACCAGGCATAGAAGCTCTTGCTCCGGAACGTACGGAAACGAGCAGCGGATTTTCTTTATCTCCGAATTTCTTTCCTGTGATTTCTTCCAGTTTTACGATTGCATCCATGATCTGCGCCATAATCTCATCATTGATCTTTCTGCCATCTTCGTAATACTGTGTACAAGCTTCTGTTGTAACTGTGAATCCCTGTGGTACCGGGAGTCCCAGACTTGTCATTTCTGCAAGGTTTGCGCCTTTTCCACCGAGAAGGTTTCTCATTGTTGCATTACCCTCGGTGAACATATACACCCATTTTGTTGCCATTTTTAAACGACCTCCTAATATAATTTTTTTCAAATAAATTTGCACTAAGTCGCATATAATATTTTAATGGTTTTGCCGAAATACGTCAAGCCTTTTGTACATAATTATGTACAATTTTTACATCTATTTTTTGGTTATTTTAATCATTCCACCTTTTATTTTTCAGCATTTAACAAATATATTGTCGTGAATCTCGCAAAAAAACTATGCATTTTGCACAATTCCAACAAATCCCATCACATAAAAAGAAGATACCCCTCACGAAGTATCTTCTCACCCTGTCTTTTATTTCATATCTTTTAAGAATGCGCAGTATCCACGATATGCTTCATATACATCCGCCTTGCTTGAAAGTTCCCATGGAGAATGCATGCTCAGCACTGCAACACCGCCATCGATCACTTCCATTCCGAAGTTTGCAAGAATGTATGCGATTGTTCCGCCGCCGCCGGCATCGATCTTGCCCATCTCTGTCAGCTGGAATGCAACCTGATTTTCATCAAATACATGTCTCAGTCTTGCAATGTACTCTGCATTGGCATCATTAGATCCACCTTTTCCTCTGGATCCCGTATGCTTATTGAGCACCATACCTTTTCCAAAGAACGGATTAGATCTCTTGTCATAAACATCCGCATGCATCGGATCAAATGCAGCTCCCACATCCGATGAGATCATGGTAGAATTTGCCATTGCACGGCGAAGTTTTAATTCAGAAAACTCTCCGCACTTGTCCAAAATCTCTGCAACAGCATTTTCAAAGAAACGAGACTGCATTCCAGTTGCTCCAACACTTCCGATTTCTTCTTTATCTACAAGGATACAGCAGGATGTTCTCTTTTTGTTTTCTGTATGGAACATTGCCATCAAAGAAGTAAAGGCACAAACTCTGTCATCCTGTCCATATGCCATTACCATGCTTCTATCCAGACCGCAGTCGCGTGCTTTGCCTGCTGGAACGATTTCCAACTCTGCTGACATCAGATCCTCTTTCTCGATATCATATGTCTCTTTTAACAGCTTCAGTATATGTGCTACAACCGCATCTTTTTCCTCACCACAAAGTGGTGCGCTTCCTACCAGAATATCCAGAGCTTCCCCTTCGATGACGGATGCCGCTGTCTTTTCCATCTGTTTGGATCCAAGATGTGGCAGAAGGTCTGTGATCGCAAATATTGGATCTTCTTCTTTTTCGCCAATCACTACGTTGAATTTTGTTCCATCTTTTTTCACTACTACACCGTGAATAGCCAATGGAAGTGTCACCCACTGATATTTTTTGATTCCGCCATAATAGTGTGTATCAAAGTATGCGAATCCACTTTCCTCATACAACGGATTCTGTTTGAGATCCAAACGCGGAGAATCCACATGCGCTCCTAAAATATTCATTCCGTTTTCCAGTGGATCCTCACCGATCTGGAACAATACGATAGATTTTCCCATCCAGTCCAGGTATACTTTATCTCCTGCCTGCAATGTATCTTTCTGATTCAAGTCTACATAGCCCTCTTTTTCTGCAAGGCGGATCACTTCTGTCACGCATTCTCTCTCCGTTTTTCCTGCGTCAAGAAAATCTTTGTAATCTGCTGTCAGAGTTTCAAGCTCTGCAAGCTGTGTGTCGTTATATATCTCCCATAATGTTTTTTCCATAGCTGTTTTTCTGTCCTTTCTGTTGTCTTTTCTCCATATTATACTATCTCTTCCCCACAAATACAAGAGAGGACACAGCAAGCTTATAGGAACTTTGATTTTCTACCAGACAATCTGCATCTTTTTTACCGGCTGTCCTGTTAATTCCTGACTTCTTTCATCAACTCCTCCCATTCCTATAAAAAGCGTACTTGATGAAGAATCCCATATTTTTTCCCCTTGCTGATTCACCACCTGAAATGCAGCTTTTGGTATTGTGATCGTCACTTCTGTTTTTTTCCTTGCCACAAAATCTGATTTTGCGAACCCACACAACACCGGGTTTGGTGGAGCAAAAGATGAATCGTTATTCTGAATATAAACTTGCACAACGTCCCGAATGGTTCTGGCCGAAACGTTTTCTACCATTACCTGAATAATCAGATCTTCTGTCCTTTTTGGCTGTTTGACAAATTCTGTCTTTATAACTCTTGCTTCGCCATAGGTCAGTCCGTATCCAAATGGATAGAGTGGTTTCTCCTCAAGATATCGATATGTCCTGCCTCGCATAGAATAATCCTCAAACGCTGGTAATGTATCAAGACTTTGATAGAATGTAACTGGAAGTTTTCCACTTGGCGATACCTCTCCGAACAGAATTTTTGCCAATGCAGCGCCTCCTTGTGCACCTGGATACCAGGCCTGAATTACCGCTGCTGCTTTTTCATCAGCCAGAGACAGATTCATGGCACTTCCTGTAAAATTGCAGACAATAACCGGTGTATCTGTATTCAAAACTGCATCCATCAATCTTTTCTGTCCTTGTGGAAATTCTAAATCCTTTTTATCGCCAGAGGCATATGCATTTCCTGTATCACCTTCTTCCCCCTCCAGGCTTTCATCCAACCCCACGCAGAGAATGACGACATCGCAATATTCCGTTACGCTCAAAGCCTCACTGATGCGATCATCTTTTTGAGCTAACTGTTCCTCTTTATCCAGATATAAATGACTGCCCTGCGAGTACAAGATTCTTACTTCATTTCCTACATAATCCTGGATTCCTTCTAGGATTGTCACATAACGTGACGCCGTTCCATGGTAGTTCCCATCCAAAGAACTTCTGTTATTCGCATTTGGTCCAATCACCCCAATTGTCTTTACTTCCCTTTTGTTCAATGGAAGCACACCGTTGTTTTTTAAAAGAACAATACTCTCCTGTGCTGCTTTTTCACATAATTCCAAATGTTCTCTGGACTCTACACATGTATATGGAATTTTATCATATTCCGTTTTTTCAAACATTCCCAGCAAAAACCTTGTTGTGAAGAGGCGCACAGCCGCTTTTTTTATCGTTTCTTTCTTTACAAGATGCTTATTAAATGCCTCTTTTAAGCACAAGTAAGTACATCCACAATTTAAATCGCATCCCCTGTTCAATGCAAGAGCGGAGGATTCCACACCACTACTGGTCACATGGTGATGATCATGAAAATCTCGAATGGCCCAACAATCGGATACATAATGACCCTGGAATTTCCACTTTTCTCTTAAAATTTCACCTATCAATTCTTCACTTGCACAACATGGCTCACCATTTGTACGATTATACGCCCCCATAACAGCTTCTACTTTTGCTTCTTTTACGCACGCTTCAAATGCAGGCAGATACGTCTCATACATATCTTTTTTTGTTGCCACCGCATTAAATGAATGACGTAATGCTTCCGGTCCTGAGTGGACAGCAAAATGCTTTGCGCAAGCCGCTGTTTTCAGATAAGACCCCGTACCCTGCATTCCTTCAATAAATGCCACTGCCAGCCTGGACGTAAGAACCGGATCCTCTCCATAAGTCTCATGGCCACGTCCCCAACGAGGATCTCGGAAAATATTTACATTTGGTGACCATAGCGTCAGTCCTTTATAAATATCCCTGTCTTCATGCTTTATAGACTCATTATATTTTGCCCTCGCCTCATCTGAAATCGCATTTCCAACTTCTTTCATCATTTCCGGATTCCAGGCTGCCGCCATACCGATTGCCTGTGGGAACACAGTAGCCGTTCCTGCTCTCGCCACTCCATGGAGCCCTTCATTCCACCAGTTATACGCTGGAACATGAAGTCTTTCAATTGCCGGTGCATCAAACTTCAACTGACCTATCATTTCATCCACTGTCATTTTATCTACAAGTGCCTCTGCCATTTGCTGCGCATTTTTTCTATCTATCATACCTCTCACCTCGCTTATCTTTTTTCCATTCTTATCCATATTTTATTTTTTCTCAGACACTCTTTTTATCCGTTTTCACTTTGATAATGCCTTTCACTATGTTTGATTTATCTTCCACACAAGTCGTCAGTGCCTGCTGTATATCATCCAATTCAAAATAATCTGTTACCACCTTTTGAATGTCAATTTTTCCAGATGCGACTGCCTCGATTGCCATGGGATAAATATTGCGATAGCGAAATACCGTCTTGAAAGTAAGTTCCTTATCCAATGCCGTCCCGATTGGAAGTGTCATTTCTCCCGAAGCGCTATATCCTACAAATACAATTGTTGCGCCTTTGTTTGCTCCCTGAATCAACTGAGTTGCCGTAATCTGAGTTCCGGCAGTCTCTATTCCCAAATCAAACCCTCGGCCTTCTGTCAACTGCATCATTCTCTCTACAGTATTTTCTTCTTTTCCATTGATTACTGCTGTTGCTCCCACTTCCAGAGCCTTCTGGAGTCTCTTTTCTATAATATCTACAACAATAATCTGTGATACCCCCATTGCTTTTAATGACAATACTGTCGTAAGACCGATACATCCCGCTCCTGTTACAACTGCTGTCTGACCCAAATGGGCATTTCCCTGATTCGCCGCATGCATTCCCACTGCCAGCGGTTCTATCAATGCTCCCTCCAATGTACTTACTTGATCGGGAAGCAAAAAGCAAAGTCCGGCTTCATGTGCCACGTATTCTTGAAATACACCGTCAACCGGCGGCGTTGCAAAAAATTTCACGTCCTTGCAGAGGTTGTATCTGCCAGATTTGCAAAATTCACAAACACCACATGTTTTCCCCGGTTCCATGCACACTCTGTCGCCTTTCTTCAGATGTTTCACATTTTTTCCTGTTTCCACAACCGTTCCGGCAGCCTCATGTCCCAGTACAAACGGTGGCTTCACCACAAAATCACCAATCCGCCCAGATTCAAAATAATGCAGATCCGAACCACATATTCCCACATATTCAACTTGTACAAGAACCTCGTCATCTTCCAGAATCGGAATATCCCTGTTTTCTATCACAACTTTTTGAAGACTTGTCATCACCGCTGTTTTCATTTGATTCTTCATATTCTGTAACATCCTTCCTGTTTATTCTCATGCTCTCTTTTGGACCAAGGTAAGACTCTTTTTTTACGGTATCGATAGGATACAAAACCAACCGTTGCAATACAATTCCGGCCTCTCTGGCTGAAATTTGAATTTTATTCACTCCCTTCTCCAGCATTACTTTTCCTCTTCCAACGTGCTCTTGATTTAATACGGCTTCTTTCCATGAACTGCAGCTTACTTCACCACTTTTATAGTCTTTTCCTGTAAATCCAATCTCTTCTTCCTGCTTTCCATTCACACTGACCCCCATTCGAAGTTCTCCTCCATAAACAAGAGGATTGGCCGGCGATGTATGCAATTCTAAACAATAGGTTCCCGACATCTCCGAGCAAATCTGATATATTACAGCCGGTGCATGGTGTTCTGATAAAAAAGAAGCTGTCACAGGAAATACTTTTATTCCGCTGTCGTATTTTCCGAATTGTTTCAATTCTTTAAATTCTGCCGTTTCTCCTTGAAAAATTCCTCCTTTTGCTTCCGTAAAATGCACTGCATCCAAAACAAACATTCCGTTTTCCGCAACAAACGTTCCATCTGGAACATCCAATCTTTCTTTTTTGGAAGCAGTAACAATTACCGGTACAAATTCCGTATCCGTACAAATCTCAAACTGGTATTCTTCTTCCTGCCCAACCAGCAATTTTTCTTTATCCACTGTAAGAATGAGTTCTTCCTGGTATTTTGTCGCACCTGACCTTTGGGAAAAAGAAATCCAGTCACATGACTTTCGTTCGGTTTCTCTTGCAACACCATCCATTCCTACAATTCTGGCACTTTCAGAAATTCGCCATTTCAATACCTCCTGCCCTCCATTCGCAATTTGAATCTTTACACAATTGCATTCTGATTCGGCAAAATCTTTTATAACTAACGGCTTTGGAAAATATTGATTTGTATACGTTCTAATTTCATCTGCCCGAGATACGATAAGTCGTGCTTTTTCGGGAAGTCTGATTGTATGCCGAACTGGATAGCGCCAGTCTTCATCGTTCCAGTTTGTAAACCCTATATGGGATGCTAATTGCATTCCATTCCACTTTCCCTGATTGAAATTTCCCATCTCATTTGCCAGAATCTGATCTTTTTCAATACAATCTTCTGCCATTTTTCCATATACGTTTGCCACTGCTTTTCCCTGCGAAGCATAAAGATGGTTTTTCCCGGAATATAAATGCATTTTTAGAAGATTCAACGATGCCGCTGCCGGAAAATAAATCATGCTATAGTATGCATCTTCCATTTTTTTATCTGCCAGTCTCCTGTAGACTTCTTCATTTTTGTTTTCCAAACAGTCACAAAGTCTCAGTAATCCTTCACTCTCTGATTCGTGAGCCGGATGATAAATCTGATCATTCAATGCTTCAGGCCTTCTAAGAGCATTTAAACGCAGATATCCCTCCAAAACTTCCCGAATCGTTTTGCGTTCCTTCTGTGAGGTATATGATCCAAACACTTTATCAATCCACATTTTTGTATAGATTTGTGCACTGTTCATAATCTTGGACCCCCAGGTTTCAAAATCATACGCCAAACTCATAAAGTAGTTCAATGGAATTTCCTGAAACTTAACATCGCCTACATTTACGATCCATAACTGACGAATCCCGTATTCATACGCTTCTGTCATTTGTTCCCATATTTTCATAAGAGGTGTGGACGCAACCCATTCATAGGAAATCGGATCCCCGTGATAATCCAAATGATAATACATTCCAAACCCACCTGGATGATTTTTTTCAAACTGTTCTGGAAGAGTTCTCATATTTCCAAAATTATCATCACATAAAAGAAGTGTAACATCTTCTAACTCTTTGAATCCTCTAAGTCCCTCCCCCTCTTCACCAAAGTAATAATCTTCTACTTCCTTATATACTGCAAACAATTGAGGAACTTTTTTCTCCTTCTTCTCCAGTATGGATCGTATTAGTTCACGTTGTTTTGTAATGACCTCTTTAAGAAGACGTACATTTTCTGAAATTGTTGCATTATATCCCAATATCTTGCTATCGTTTTCTCCTCGCATTCCAATCGTCGGAAAGACACGATATCCTTGACTCCTTTTCAGTCCATCTTCCCAGAATTTTATAATCCCTTCTTTATTTGTCTTGTAACTCCACGCATCTCCATACGGACTTCCTTTTCCTCTTACCTTACTATACTCTGCACCAGATCTCATACATGGCTCGTGATGTGACATTCCTATGTATATGCCATATTCATCTGCCAGTTTCATAGATTCCATTCCCGGTCCATCTAACATAAAACAGGAACTCCACATTGCTGGCCAGAGATAATTCCCCTTCATACGTAAAAGATACTCGAAAATATGATCATACATTTCTGCATTAAATCCACCAAAGTGTGATGTTGTCCATGTTCCAAAACATGGCCATTCATCATTGATAAAAAATCCTCGATACGCAACCGACGGCTCTTTTGAAATATAATTATCCTTGTCATCTATGATTACCAGATTTCTTTTTTTGTAAGGACAATCCCCCCAATATAGCATTGGCGTCACACCAAGAAGTTCTGAAAGATGAAATAATCCGTAAATTGTTCCCAGCCTATCACTTCCGTATATAACAAGCGCATTTTCAGCCTCCTCCAAAACATTTTCTCTGATAAGAAATGCATAAGATTCTTTTTTCCCCTTGACCCGTTTCAGTTCTGGAATCTCATATAAAAGCTTTTCTGCCCTTTCTCCGCAGCCATCCGTCGCAACAAATACCGCCTGAGAATGATGCTGTGTATCTTTTTTTCCCTTTGCACATATCTCCACAACTGAAACTTCCGTCTGGGTATCTGTAACACCGATCACATCACGGCTTACTTTTTCTGCAACTCTGCGTACGCCGTCCCCACATTCGTGTAAAATAAAAAAAGGGAATGCTGTCTTCTTTTCGAGTTTTAATGTCGCCATATTCCGCCCCTCCAACCTGTTGTTCTGAATATTCCAAACAAACCTGGCAGCTAAACTGCCAGATTTGTTTTTCTGTTCAATTACTCAAGAAGGTCTTTTGTCTCCTGATAAATTTCATTTGCCATATCCACATATTTTGTGCATCCCTTCGATTCACAATCCGAAACATAGCTGTCCCAATCTGTCTCCAAATCGCGCTTACCTGTAATAAATTCTAATGCAGCCGTATTGACATAATCCATCAATGGAGTTTTTATAAGGTTCAAATCTTCTTTTTGCAATTCATCTGCCAAAATAGGTGGCATCAACTGAATCTCCTCTTTGTTCTCGTTAATCCGTTCATTCCACTCTTTTTCCTGATCAGAAAATTTAGAGTACTGCAACTCCTTTGAACCACCATATGCAAATACTCCATTTCCAAATCCATAATCTACATTCAGCTGTTTCTCAGCACCCGGGTTGATTCCATTGTAGTAGATATCCGAATTCAATACGATATTTCCGTCATCATCTACTGAATAGGTTTCACCCTCTACGCCCCACAAAGCAAGTGTCTGACCTTCATCTGAATACCATAACCAGTCAATAAAACGGAGCATCTTTATAAATTCTTTTTCACCTAACTCATCCAATGCATTCTGTGAAATCATAATACCGTTTTCCAAACGTCCATCGCGACTTGATACTTTCAACTGCCCTGCAGCTCCACCTGGTGTAGTCAAAAAATACAGTTCTGCGCCATCCACTTGCATCTTACCATTTAAGGTGTCTGAAAAGAGCTGATAGTTCATATTCAGCACATAAGAATCTCCACGATAAAATTTAGCCTGTGCCTGTGTTGTATCCTGAGTAAATGTTTCTGGATCAAGAATTCCTTCTTCATACATTTTCGCAAACACAGATAAATACTCTTTATATTCTTCTGTCGTATCTGCGAAATAGAACTCATCCTTGTCAAAATCAAATTTAACTCCGTCTTTCAGCCCCCAGTCTCCACCGTCTGTTGAATAACCTCCTGTTACTCCATACACGGTTGCCGCAATATTCATCGTGCTTCCAAACCCAAATCCATCAGACCAGACATAGTCTTTTCCTGTATAATCTTTTACTTTTTTCAATGCTTCATAAAAGTCTTCCCATGTCCAGGTTGCCTCTTTACTCAAGTCTACCCCTGCTACTTCAAATACATCTTTTCGTATTGCCAATGAATACCCACCTGCTGCTGTCTCCCACATCCCCGGCAAGCGATAATATTTTCCGTCTGCAGCCATGATCTGCTTGAGGTCATCTTCCAGCCCCCACTCTTTCACACAGTTCTGATAATTCGGCATATATTGTACCCAGTCACTAATTGGAACGACCTGTCCACTGTCTTCATAAGCTGCCGAATCGTAGACTTTGGGAATAATATACGGAGCGCTTCCACTATTAACAGATGCTGACACCTTATCGTTATAATCCGTTCTCGCAACTGTCGTAAGATCAAATGTGACATTTGTTTTCTCCTCAATTGCCTTCCAGAGAAGCCAATCTTCCTGGTACGGATAATTTTCATGATCCGAATACATCATAGAATATGTCATCGGTTCCTCAGAATAGAATGTCTTCCCCTCTCCATATTCATAATCAAGGTTTTCATCCGCTTCTTCCTGTGAAAGTGTCGGCCCGTCACTTTGACTCCCTGCCCCACTCCCTCCACAACCTGCGAGTGCCATTCCTGTCATCACAACAGAAAGTGTCAGTGCAAAAATTTTCTTTTTCATAAGTCTCCTCCTTTTTTATTTTTGTTTAACTTTTTATACCTTCAATACTGCAATACTCACCCTTTTACAGCTCCAATCGTCATTCCCTGTACAAAATATTTTTGTACAAATGGATAGATACAAATAATCGGAATGGATGTCAGAACCATGGTAGCTGATTTTAAGGTTGCCTGTACACTGCTCGCATCTGCTGAAGATCCTACTTCTGTGTTATTTGCTCCTTCTACAAGCTGTCTTACATACAATGCAATTGGCCATTTATCTTTCGAGTCCAGATACAGCATCGGAGTGAACCATTCATTCCACATTGTCACAATATAAAACAGACACATCGTTGCAATGATTGGTTTTGACAGCGGAAGAATAATTTTAACAAAGATTCTATATGTATCTAAACCATCAATTGCAGCTGCCTCTTCTAATTCTTCTGGAAGTCCGGCAAAAAATGACTTCATTACCAGCAAATTGAATGTGCTGATAGTTCCCGGAAGAATGATGGACCACATACTGTCCTGCAATCCCAGCCACTGTGTGACTACAATATAATTTGGAATTGTACCGCCTGCAAAATACATTGTAAACACAACCATGGGTGTAATCACCTTATTCAGCCGAAGCCTTGGTTTGGAGAGTGGATAGGCAATCAATGCTGTCATAACAACTGATATAAATGTTCCCACTATCGTGTAAAAAATAGTATTTGCATAATATCGGAAAAACTGATTATCTTTTAATATATATTTGTATGTATCCAAATTAAAGTCTATTGGATAAAATGTTACAAATCCTGCACTTGCTGCCGCATCACTACTAAACGATTGTGCAACAAGATACACAAACGGATACAGGGTAATAAAAATTATAATAATCATAATGATCGTGTTTACTACCTGAAATACGCGATATCCTTTTGAAGGTTTTGCACTCATCTCTTCTTCCTCCCTTACCACAACGAAGTCTCAGTAAATTTTTTCGACAGGAAATTCGCTGTAGAAACTAAAATCAATCCAATGACACCTTCGAACAATCCCACTGCCGCTGCATAGCTAAAGTTGCCTCCTGTAATACCCATTCTATATACCAAAGTTCCAATAATATCCGCACGTTCTTGGTTCAAAGGATTATACAACAACAAGATTTTCTGCATGTTGCTTGATGTCACGATCCCGCCAATATCCATAATCAGCAGTGTCATAATCGTCGGCAAAATTCCCGGAATCGTCACATGCAATACCTGCTGGAGCTTTCCGGCTCCATCCATTTCCGCCGCCTCATACAATTCTGTGTTAATGCCTGTCATTGCTGTCAGATAAAGTATTGTCCCCCATCCAAGTGCCTGCCACACGCCTGACAGAATATAGATCGCATCAAACCATCCGGGTTCTGACATAAATGCAATCTTGTCACCCCCAAGACTCTGAATCAGCTGGTTGATGGGGCCTCCTGCCGCCAAGAGTTCTTTTACCATACCACAGACAACTACAAGGGAAATAAAATGCGGAAGATAAGAAATCGTCTGCACTGACTTCTTCCACCATTTCTTTCTGAGTTCATTCAAAAGAAGCGCAAATATCAATGTTACAGGGAATCTGACCAATAAATATTCAATACTCAATCTGAGCGTATTCCAAAATGCTTGCCAAAATTGTGGATCCTTCAAAAATTGCTCAAAATACCGAAATCCCACCCAGTATTCTCCCAAAATATTGGGGCCACCCTTATACCTGCGAAAGGCAATTATGTTTCCGATAACTGGTACATATTTAAAAACAATGTAATACAATATCGGAAGTACCATAAGAGAATACAATCTCCATTCCTTTTTGATGTGTCTCAAGAGCGAGTGCTCGTTTTTTTTATTGAAATCACTCGGTTTCACTTTTGGAATTGTCGACTTTTCCTTTTTCTTTTTCATACCACTTCTCCTCCCTTTTGTACTTTCTTTTTTTGTTATCGTTATTATACAAAAAATATTTCTTTTATTCATTTCCAATTTTGCCATCTTGTCAGCAATATTTGCACATATTGTTCCTACAAATAAACAAGGGGATTTCCCCATCATCTAAGATGATGATGGGGGGATCCCCTTCTCAAATTGAATCCACTCAAAATCAAATTTGCTACCTGGAAGAAATACCAGACTAACATCGTTCATTTGATATAATGGATCTATGGAAAATCTCTGGATTGAACTTCCATTGACAAATTCAATGATACATTGTTTTTCTTCTCCATTTTGCAAAAACTTCAAAACAATGGATGTTTTTTCAAGTGGCGTTGCTCCTGCTATGGTAACATATCTGGCACCTGCGGTTCCAAAATTCAATTTTTTGAAACCAATCGTAACATTATTGCCTATTCCGCAAATTTTGTTTCCTTTTTTCTTAAAGCTATCACCATAAATACTGTCACATTCTTCTCCTGAAAGCTTTTGCCAGCTTCTTTCATATTTCTTAAAACAAAAACCTTTCACATGCATCTTCGCCTGAAAAACAAAACAAAGTTCTGTAATACCTTTCAATTTTTGATTCAGTTGAAAAACAGCATCCTGATACACATTCCACTTTTTCGGTTTCTGATATACAAAATTCCCCAAAAGAATTCCTTCCTCATCCGGATTTCTCTCATATATTTGTATATCATATGGATCATCTGTCAACGCAAATATCTGCATTGTAATCTCATCCGAACCATAATCTCCAAAATCGAGACATTGAAATCCCACTCTGCTTTCCCCGTCTCTTGATGTTGCCACACCATGTTCATTACCATTTCCAATCTCTCCCTTACTATAATCATACAATCCTGCACTGACAAATTCATACGGATTGGTAAATGCTTTTCCCAAACCATCAACTACAAATTCCAAGACAGAAATAATCCTTACTTTTTCAGTACCACTTTTCGACATACATCGAAGCCGAAAGTTTCCGTCACTTTTTGCTGTAATCAAAGCCTTCCGACCTTCTGATTGCACTTCTGCAATTTTAAGCGGAATCCCTGCATCATCTACAATTTCCCATATAAGCTCCTGATCTGCCGCTATTTCCGGACATATATGAGCCGTTACCTCTGTCACCATATTCTCTTTACAAAGATGCTGTCCTTGACTACTCACCAATTTAATATTACGCACTTGTATTGGTCTGTCACTTTGATTCTCTTTTTCCTCTGGAAGATACGCTTTCCTACTGATACCCTTCCTTATTTGGGCTTCACGTACCGGTATTCGCAATACCGCATCCTGCATACCTGTGGCATTTACTTTTACAACCATCTCCCCCGGAACAATATCTGCTTTACATACTGCAAGCAACTTGCCACTGAACAGTTTTCTTATTCCTGATTTATACTCATCCGTATCTGTACTGTCTCCATTGTCAGTTCCAACCAATGCACCTGCACCTTCCACTTCAATCTTTACATAATTGTTCGCATTTTCTACCGGATACCCCTCTTTATCTTTCATAGAAATCTCAATAAATACAATGTCTTCTCCATCTGCTTTCAATTCTGTTTCTGATGCCTTCAGCGAAATCTGTACTGCCTCTCCAAAAGATTGCCTTGTTTCTTCTGCCCAAATATGCCCCTCTTCATCGCGCGCAGCTGCATAAAGTGTACCTGCCTCATATGGAATCTGCCAGTGTCCTGCCAATATTGCCTTTTCTTTTTGCGCCAATACACAAACGCCTTGACTTTTCCCGTTAAAAAACAGTTCTACGATAGGAGCATTTGAACATACTCTCACATCTATTCGCTGACCTTCATTAAAATCCCAGTACGGGAAAATGTGCACCATCGGATTTTTGCGATAATCCGTCCACGCTGCCTGATATAAATAATAAGAATCTTTCGGAAAACCAGCGGTATCGACCTGTCCAAAATAAGAATTCCTTGTATGATATGGAGTGGGTTCTCCGATAAAATCAAATCCAGACCATACAAACTGACCACTTGAATACGGCTGCTCTATTTCAGATAAAATACAGCTCTCAACCGATTTCGCTCCCCAACTTGTCGTTGAATTTCCAAGTGAAGAACATTGTTCATCTATATCAGACAGTACCGACTGTTTCATCGGAAAGTGATAAATACCACGGCTTTGTACGATAGATCCTGTCTCACTCCCGTAAATCACCCATTGCGGATGTTCCTCATGGTGCTGTGCATAATAGTTTTCACCATAATTATAGCCAACATTCTTTATGATATCGGCACATTTCTGTGCATTCTCCCATGGCATATAATTCGATGCTATCGTCACAACCGCATTCTTTTCCGGATCAAGGGAGTGAACTCCTTCCGCAAGCTTTTTACACCATATCTGCCCTTCTTCACTTGCATGTGTATCATAAATCTCATTGCCTATACTCCACATCAGAATACTAGGATGATTTCTATCTCGTTTAATCCAATTTGCAAGATCTCTTTGATACCAATCCTTAAAAAACCTAGCATAGTCATACGGGTTTTTCTCAGATATCCACATATCAAACGCTTCAGACACAATCAATATCCCCATTCTGTCTGCAAGTTCCATCACCTCCGGCGCCGGCATATTATGAGCAAGCCGCAGTGCATTTACCCCCATTTGCTTTAAAATCTCCATTTTTCGCTTCATCGCTTTTTTATGAAACGCCGCTCCAAGGCATCCCAAATCATGATGTTCACACACTCCATTGAGTTTTAATTTTCTCCCGTTTAACAGCAATCCCTTTTCAGGAATAAACTCTATCGTTCGAAAACCAATTGTCTGATATTCCTCCTGCAGAATATTGCCATTCTTTTTTAAAAGAACTTCCAGCTTATAGCATGCCGGGCAGTCTACATCCCAAATTTGAGGATCCGATATTTCTGTTTCAAACAAAAATTTACAAACTCCATTCTGCCCTTCCGATATACGTTCCTTCCCTTCTAAATCATACATCTTTCCTTCCGGATTTCTCAATATATAAGATAACTGTATGCCTAAAACCGTTTCTGTTTGCACTTCTGTTTCGACATGAAACTTCCATTTATTTTCACAGAACCGTTTTGAAACAACATAGATTCCATCAGATACTATATGATCTTTCGGTACTGTCTTCAGCCAAACATTTCTATAAATCCCCGCCCCCGTATACCATCTGCTGTTTGGCGCCTGATATGTTACAGAAACATAAATCTCATTTTCTCCCTCCATGAGAAATTCTGTAATGTCAATTTCAAACGTTGTATAGCCATATTTCCACTCTCCCGCCTGCTTTTCATTGATATAGATTCTGCTATCCATATAAATCCCATCAAATCTGAGAATCACAAGCTCACTGCTGCTTTTCTTTTGATGATGAAACTTCTTTCTATACCATCCACATCCATCTTCGTACAAATTCCTACTTTGGTAAATCAGCCAGTCATGCGGAATTCCTATGGGATAAAATTCATCTTGACGCTGCATCACCTGGTCTAATGTTGTGTGTAATTTCTGCTTACAAAATTCCCATCCATCATTAAATAGCTGCATCTTTTTCTCCTTTCCACACTCTATTCTTTCATCTGTACACAAAATGGTGTTGTCAAAAATCCTTGATGATTTTTCAAGAGTCCTCTCTGTGGTGCATCTGCCCAGGCATAACGAATTGCATAGATTTCTTCATCTTTTTCCCTTTTGATGACTATAAGTTTGTTTGCTTTTACCTCCACCTGTGCCGTATAAAATTCTCCATCTGCGCCACAGATTTCAAAGAGTCCATCCTTACTTTCTTCCAGCAATAGCGTCTGCCCGTCTTTTGTATCAAAATACAATTCCACACCTTCTTTTGATTTCTGAACCCCAGTCAATTCAGGACCTTCCCATACATTCTGTTCTCCATAAATCAAAGATCTTGCTGCAAGATATACCCGGTAGGCCACTTCCTTTTTATTGAGTGGGTGCAAATCATTATATTCTCCCAAATCCAAGTTTACAGTTACACCAACATCTGGAAGCTGCGCTGCTCTCCACTGCGCAATTCGAATAACCGACCATGCACCACCACCTTGCATATCCATTGCACAGGCTGGAAGCTGCACAATGATAAACGGCAATGTTTTCTGTCTCCAGTGTTCTCTCCAGTCACAGATCATACCTTTTAACAATTTCTCATACTGTTCGGGATTTCTTTCATTTGATTCTCCTTGATACCAAATCACTCCTTTTACCGTCATATTTAAACACGGGGCTACCATTCCCTGGTACATACATGTCGGCTTCCTGGAAATAAACACTAAAGATGGCGCCGGTTCACTGACCACTCTAACCTGGTATTCCCATCTCCCTTTGAGTTCTATCACTTCTCCCGTCTGGAAATATAATCCAAATGGTTTGTCCGGTGTAATTCTTCCTTTTCCATCCCTGCATTCTAAACGTATCAAGATTTCGTTTTCTCCCGGCTTTAATACTCCTCCATTTACCGGATAAATTCGAGGCGGAAAACAATATCCTGTTTCACCAACAAAGACTCCATTCACGTACGTTTCATCACTATCCGTCAAGGTTCCAAGTTTTAACACTGCATTCTGTCCCAGCAAATGTTCCGGAACAGAAAACTTCTTTTTCAAATATACAAGTCCTGAAAATCTCTGTAATCCTTGTTCTGAAAATTCTCCTGGCATAAAAAATTTCTTCCAGTTCTTTTCCTTTTCATACTTTTCCTTCTTTCTGAGATTCTCATGCCAGGCATCTTCTCTTTTGTCCTGTTCTTCCAGGAATGACTTTCTGAAATTTTCATCCGCAAACCGCTCTTTCATTGCAAGTAATTCTGGATAATCTTTCAGTCCTTTGGGACTTGTCCAAGCTTCAATCGGAGTTCCTCCTTTGCTGATATTGATAATACCAACAGGAACACCCTCCCTCTGCGAGATTAATTTTCCAAAGAAATACCCTAATGCTGTTGACTCTTCCAGGTCAGCTCCTACGCATACTGACCACTTTGCTTTGCGATGGTTCTTCAAAGCCTTACCAAACTCCGGCGCTTCTTCCACCTTATAGTGATGTACATCCAACAGACCCTTTTCCTCTGGAAACATCTGCCGCACTCTGGATATCGGTAATTCCATATTGGATTGTCCTGCGCATACGAAAACATCCCCTACATAAACTTCTGAAATCTCTACTTCCTGCCCATCTTCACTCCTCACTTCCAGAGTAAAGGGTCCTCTGCCTGATTTGCACGCAATAAGTGCTTCAAACATTCCATTTTCATCAGTTTCTGTCATATATTGCTTATTCTGAAAAGAAATTTCTATTTTTATTCCTTTTTTATACCATCCCCATATTCTTGTAGCATTTCCTCTTTGAAGTACACATCCTTTTTGTAAAATTTGTGGCATTTGTATACTCTTTTGCATTTTGACCATCTCCTTTGCACATTTCACATGCATTCTTTGGTATAGCATACCTATATTTCTTTGAAAATTCTTTTACAATCTTGCCAAATTCTAATCACATTTTGCGCTTTTATCATGCATCATCCTTTTTTCTTCTGTATACACTTGGCGTACAATCTTTCAAAGCTTTAAATGTCCGATTAAAGGAACTAAGCGAAAAAAATCCAGAATTCATCGCAATTTCCGTTATACTCTGACTCGTCGTACTCAATAATTCCTCCGCTTTGGAAATCCGTTTCTGATTCAAATATTCATAAAATGTCATTCCCATACATTGTTTGAAAATTCTTGTAAAATGAAATTTTGAAAAACCACTGATTTCAGCAATGTTTTCTAATGAAAGCTGCTCATTGTAATGCTGATTGATATAATTGCATGCGCTCATAATATTTTCCATATATTCTTTTTTCTTCACCAGATTGTTCGCAGTTGCCATACTTTTTTTCTGTCTGGTACCCCAAATTTCATTTCTTCCAAGAAATACAAATATTTCAATCAATCTTGCATAGATTGCAGCACTGAAAAATGTTTTTTCTCCGTCATATTCCACTACAATTGCATCTATCTGTTTTTTTACAAAACTGTATAATCTCTGCCTGTCATTTTCCGGAGACAAGTAAATAACAGGCGGAAGTATATTCAGCATCGTTTCCATTTCTTTTAAATAGTAAAGCAAAAAATCACTAAATTGAAGAATGATCCGCTCCCCTTTGGGCGGTGCTTTCAATTCATGAAGCACCCCTGAATTGATGATAATAATTTCGCCCTCTTTTAAACAGTATCTACCTTCTCCAACAGTCACTGTATAGTCTTCTGCAAGAGGCATTATGATTTCTATTGATGTATGCCAGTGTTCCGGATAATCCTCATAGTCTGTATTGTGGTACATTTTGACACCTGAGTTGTTTCCATATCTGACTGTCTCATGCGTTCCTTCCAGTATTTCTATCATCTCTTATCCTCCTTAACATCATGGTCTGGCTTTCTGCATCTACTTGCATCTTATCACCAAATGCTTCGCCTCGCAATATTTGCTCAATTTTGTGCAACATTCGAAAAGCCTTTCACGTTTCCAAGCGATATACTAATACTGTCCATAAACTTTATATAATGCGAGGTATATCATACAATGAATAACAAATATTATCAGAATCCTATTCTCTCCGGTTTTTATCCAGATCCCTCTATCTGTCGTGTAGGGGATGATTATTATATGGTCACCTCTTCCTTCGTGTATTTTCCCGGTCTTCCTATCTTCCACAGTAAAGACCTGATTCACTGGGAGCAAATTGGTCATGGGATTTCCAGACATGAGCAGCTGGATTACCACAACTGTGAAACATCTCTTGGACTTTGGGCTCCAACAATCCGATACCACAATGGTATCTTTTATATTATCAATACATTTGTATCCGGGGGACGCGAAGCAAAGCGTGATAACTATATTATTACTGCGAAAGATCCCTCTGGACCATGGAGTAACGCTCATTTCATAAAAGACGCAGACGGTATCGACTCCAGTCTTTTTTTTGATCATGATGGTCGTATCTGGTATACTGGCAATTTCATTTTTAATCCGGAACATTATGAAGGTCACCATGGGATTTATCTCTGCGAATTGGATTCTAAAACATTTCAATTCAAAGGAAAACGTACCATCATATGGGATGGCGAAAAGACTAGCAGCAAATGGATTGAAGCACCTCATATATACTACGAAAATGGATGGTACTATCTGCTCGTTGCAGAGGGCGGAACCTTTACCAATCATAGCGTTATGATGGCAAGATCACGTAAAATTGATGGAACATATGAATTTTGTCCCAGAAATCCAATTATATCCCATAGACATCTTTCTTTAGAACATGAAATTTCTGTCACTGGACACGCCGATATTGTAAAAACTCAAAACGATGAATGGTGGATGGTGCTTCTTGCAGTACGTCCATACAAACACGCACACTTTAATCTAGGTCGCGAAACATTCCTGGTTCCTGTTCTCTGGGATTCTGACGGCTGGCTTCGGATAGATACAGAAAATGGACTTGTTAACACTCAGGAACGACGTCCGAATCTGCCATATGATACTGGAAAGCCCGAATTTTATAGTGATAACTTTGAATGCACTGAGTTGAGTATGATTTGGAACAGCATTCACCCCTATCCTGTTCATTTATTTTCTCTGACAGAACGCCCCGGCTGCCTGCGGCTGTACCTGTGTTCGGAAAAATTGGAAGAAGTTTGTACGCCTGCTTTTCTCGGGAGACGACAACAACACCAAATTTTTCATATGCAGGCTGCAATGGATTTTTCCCCATCTTCCGACCACGAAGACGCCGGCCTTGCTCTTGTTCAGGATGATCGCTTTCATTATACATTCACTGTATCTTTAAAACATTCTCAGAGAATACTCCGAGTACAAAAAGTGTACAATCATGATGTAACTATTCTCGCTGAAACCATGTTGGATTTTTCCGGACGTGTTTACCTTACTGTTTCCGCCGATGAAACTGGATATCACTTTTACTACGGAAGCAATGAGCAAATGAAAGTTCCTCTCTATTTGAAGGCAGATCCTACACTGTTAAGTTCCGTTACAAATTCCGGATTTACCGGAACTTATCTCGGTATGTATGGAACTTCAAATAAACACAAAACAGAAGGATATGCCGACTTCGACTGGATACTTTATGAGGGACAAAATCTTTAAAAATGTGTATTACAAAATCACGAACTTCAAATGACCAGAAGGATTTTAAACTTTTGGTCATTTTCTGTAACAAATGCCTCAAAACAAAATTTCTGTATTTTCAATATTCCCAAAAAAGGAAAAGGAGGAATGTTCATGGAACACGCATCCCGTCGGGATGTTCTGGAAATCAATTATTGTCATACCGGAACCATTGGCTGGGATATGCACTGCGAAAAATCTGTGTATTTAAAATCTGGTAATCTCCGAGATTCATAATTTTCTAATCCGCAACATCCATAAACATTTTACCATCGAAGAGCTTTCCAGAATGTATCTGCTGAAGAACGTGTTCAAAAAATTTACGAAAAACTAATCGCAACTTATCTTTTCCTGCTTTTTTTAGGATGTGATATCCAATCACCCAATATGCTGCAAGATACAACACAAAGCATAAAACTCCCGTAACAGAGATCAGATTTAAAATGATCACCATCGCAGATACAATAAGAATACTTATGAACATTTTCTTTCAACTCTTCAAATAGGAAATGCATTTTTAATATCATCCCAGTATCCATTTTTAAACCGAAAAATGGATATAGAAAATCAAAACTATGAAATAAAAAACAGGAGATGCATACAGTAATCTCCTGTTTTATTTTACTCTACTATTAAATTATCATACATAATCAAAATCATCCGGTCCTTCAAACCATGATTTTCGTCCCTGATGCAAGATAATTGCCAACACTGCCACGATCAGATAGCCGATTGCAAACGGTGAAGCAGGATTGAATCCAAGTCCTGCACTGTGAATAAATCCAAAACATGCAAGCACATATCCTACTACTGCCGTGATTGCCACTTTATGAAGCTGCTTGTCAATAATGAACACTGTCATTGTCCCTAACAGAATTCCAATGATGATCGCTCCTGATTTCACCGCAGGTACTCCGTTCCACATAACCCCCGCATCCTTGATCATCTGCGTTACTTCTGCATTGTATTCTGCCAGTCCTGACGGCATTACCTCTGTCATATAACCTGCCAGTCCCACACTTCCTGTGATCTGTGTATACAGATAATCAGCAACCGGCGGAACCATCGCGATTCCAACTGCCGCATAATGCTTTTTGTCACAGTCTTTAAAAGCCTGTGCAACCATGACGATCGCACACCATAAAAATGTCACTGCACATACTGCCGGCGGAACCATGTTGCTTAAGAACGTAAACAGACCGAAGATTCCTGCCGCTCCCAGTACCAGACCTGACACCAGTGCATATCCAACACCTGCTTTGGCTTTTTTCAGGCCTGCATGTCCAAGCCATACTGTATTTGGCACGACACCTCCGCAAATTGCGGAAAGCATCGTACAGATTCCGTCCGCAAACTGTGTTTCTCTGACACTGTAATTATCTCCCGCTGCATTTGCCGCCTCTACATTGTCCATGGTCTCGATAAAATTGTAGATTTCCACCGGAATCACGATCGTCAGATAAGGAGCAACAACTGCCACACCATTGATCAGATGCTGGATTCCGTTAACAGGATTCGGAATATAGAAACCGATTCCGCTGAAATCTACGGTTGTTCTTCCCAGGCAGAATGCATAAATGATCCCACCTACAATCGCAACGACAAGCGGAGGAATCTGCTTTGGAAATAAATAGCCTCCAAAAATACCGACCATTGCCACAAACAAAATCGGAAGTCCGATCAGCGGATCGCCGAATACATCAAACACACCCTGTGTTGCCATCCAGATAAATCCGATTCCCGCCACAGTTCCAAGGAGCGCTGCTCTCGGCAGTTTTTTCTTCATCCATGGTCCGATAAATCCACCCAAAAACTCGACTGCTCCGCCGATAAAGCAGGCTGCCACAGCAGCTGACCATGCAAGTTCTGCATCATTCAATGCATAATGAAGCGGCATGATCACGCCGTATAGCATCACAAACATTGCCGGTGTGGAAACTCCGGAAGGAAGTGCCGTAACATCCGCACGACCTTCTTTTTTGGATAATCTTCTTCCCATATAAGCATAGTAAACTCCACTACAGAGCAGTCCGATAGACATTCCCGGGATCACATACCCGTATACAATTTTGTCCGGCCACTCCAGTACTCCCGAAAGTGTTGCAATCACGATCAGGTAATTTACAATATTATTGGTGATGGAATATGTCATTCCACCAATGTCACCGCGCTGAAACCACGGCACTAATGTCTTTTGTTTTCCCATTTTCCCATTCCTTTATCTTCTTTGTTTCTCTATCTGGAGATTTCTACCGGAATAAATGAAAACGTTGTGACATCGAACAAGCCCATATCTGTCAGTTTGATCTCCGGAATCACTGCCAGGGACATAAAACATAATGTCATCACCGGTTCCACATCTCCACAGATGCCAAGCTCTGTATATGCTTTTTCATGAATACTTGTAAGCTTTTCATCTACCCACTCGCCGCTTTGATCGCTCATCAGTCCTGCGATCGGCATCGGCATCTGTTCGATCACCTTTCCTTCTTTTACAAGGACAATCCCGCCTTCCTGCGCAATCAGGCTGTTTACTGCAAATTCCATCTCTTCGTCATTGACTCCGACCACGATAATATTGTGAGAATCATGCGCAACAGACAGTGCCACAGCACCCTCTTTGATTCCATATCCTTTTAAGAATCCGCAAGCTACATTGCCGGTTCCCTGATGCCGTTCTACAACCGCTACTTTTACAAGATCTTCTTTGGGATTTCTTACAAATTCACCGTTTTCATCCAACTGAATGTGCGCTGCTGCCTTTTTCGTCACAACTCCTCCCGGAAGAATCTCGATCACATTCACTTCATCACTTGTCAAATGCATTTTAAACTTTTCTGCTGAAAAATCTTTTACGATCACGCTTCCTTTCACAGAAGAAATATCGTATGGTGCAACCTCCGGCAGATACTTTCCGTTATCTGCAGTCAGCTCTCCTGCGATCCATACCTTCTCCACCCGGAAGTCTTTCAAGTCATCCAGAAGCACGACATCGGCACGGTATCCCGGTGCGATCGCACCTCTGTCATGAAGCCGGAAGCATTCCGCCGCATTCAATGTTGCCATCCGGATTGCTGTCACTGCGTCCAGCCCTTCTTCCACACAGATCTTCAAGTGATTGTCCAGATGTCCGTCTTTTAAGATCGTCTTTGGCTGCCTGTCGTCTGAACAGAGCAGACATCTTCTGCTGTTCTCCGGTGTCACTCCTTTTAACAGCGGTCTCAAATTATGGCAGGCAGATCCCTGTCTGAGCAGAATATACATACCACGTTCCAGACGCGCTTCCATCTCCTCCACCGTAGAACACTCGTGGTCTGCCAGAATACCTGCTGCAGAATATGCATTCAGATCCTTTCCATCAATTCCAGGTCCGTGACCATCGATCAGTTTCCCTTCCTCTTTTGCAGTCATCAGCTTGTCCAGTACGCTCTCATCTGCCTGAATAACGCCCGGGAAATTCATAAATTCTCCAAGTCCAAGAATGCCCTCTCTTTGAATCGGCTCTTCCATCTCCGGCGCATTGATCTCTGCTCCTGCGTGTTCAAACGGAGTTGCAGGCACACAGGATGGCAGCATATATTTGATATCAAGTGCTGTTCCTTTTGCCGCCTCCATCATATAATCGAGTCCTCTGATCCCGCAGACATTGACGATCTCGTGAGGATCTGCGATGATCGTGGCAGCTCCATGAGGTACTAACAGTCTTCCAAGCTCTTCCGGGCTGACATAGGCAGATTCAATATGAATATGGCTGTCAATAAATCCCGGAACCGCATATCTTCCCTGCGCATCAATTTCTTTCACACCCTGATACTCTCCGATTCCTGCGATTTTATCTCCGCAAAGAGCGATATCGCCCTTCTGGATCTTTCCGGAAAAAACATTCACTACCTGACAGTTCTTGATCACCGTGTCTGCTGGGATTCTTCCCGCTGCTGTGTCGATCAGTTTTTTTAATTCTTCTTTCTTCATACCAATGTCCTCCTTGGATTTATTTTTCGTTTACTTCCAAAACCGGATCAAATGTTGTGAGTGCAAGATAGTCAACCGGTCCTACATCCGTGATCGCGTAATCCGGGATTGCCGTGATTGGCAAAAAGAACATGTACATCATTGGATCCGGCAGATCAGATCCTAACATTCTCGCTGCCTGATCGATCTTCTTCTCCTGTGCGGCAATGACCTCTGGTTCTTCATCACTGACAATTCCTCCGACTGGAAGAGGAAGGAATTCCAAAATTTCTCCGTCGGCCACAACAACCTGACCGCCGCCCTGCTCAATCAGATAGTTGGCTGCGATCGACATATCCTCTGCGCTGACTCCCATCACGACCAGATTGTTGTCATCCGGTGCTGCAGAAGATGCCATGGCACCTTTCTTTAATTTCCATCCGGAACAAAATGCAAGTGATTTATTTCCGTTTCTTCCAAATCTCTCCAGAACAGATACCATTGCCACGTCCTGCTCCACATCCGGAAGTACGATTCCGTTTTCAACTTTTAAAACAACATCTTTTCTCTTTCTCACAAACGGTCCTTTTACATCCATGGAAAGTACTTTTGCTTCTCCGTTCTGAACAGATGTCTTGTATTCAAAATCTTCTTTTGTTGTCAGTTTACATTTTAACTCGCCTTTTAACACAGAGCTTCTCTCCGGTGCTTTCAGATCATACGTAAGCTTATGGTCTTTTGCCACCATCTTTCCGTTTGTCATGACTTCTTTGATTCCAAATGCTTCCAGATCGTCTACAAACAGGATATCCGCAATTCTTCCCGGGCAGATGGATCCTACCATGTGATCAATGCGGTATGCTTCCGCACTGTTGATCGTTGCCATCTGGATCGCAGTCATCGGTTTGACTCCTGCCTGGATCGCCAGACGTACCACATTGTCCAGATGTCCTTTTTCCAGAACATCACTTGCTGTCACATCATCTGTACAGAAGCTGACTCTTCTTGCAAATGCCGGATTTACCTCTGTCACTGCTCTGATATTCTCTGCCAGGAAATGTGTTACGGAAGACTCGCGGATCAGCATGTGCATTCCTTTTCTCATCTTCTCTACAACTTCCTCGTGGTCGTAGCTTTCATGATCCAGGCGCACTCCTGCACACAGGTATCCGTTCAGATCATTGCCTCTTGCCATCGGTGCACATCCAAATACCGGCAGACGGTTCTTGAATGCTTCTGCGATTGCTCCCAGTGTGTTTTCATCCTCTTCCTGGATAAACTCTCTTACTGTCTCCCATACTCCGTAACACTGCGGCCATTTCTGTACCTCTTCATGTACCTCTTTTGTAAAGTTAAATGCTACAGTAGACTGAGGAATTGTATATGGTGTCTTATACGGTGCTCCCCAGAACACTTTCAGAGGACTCGCCTGTACCTCCTTTTGTACTTCCTGCAGTCCTTCCAGACCTGATACGGAAATATATTCGTCCAGACCGGAAATCATGCTTGTAGTCCCTCTTGGCACAACTGCTTTTGCATAGCTTGTAATGCTCAGCTTGCTGCACTCGCTGTGAATATGACCATCAATCATACCCGGCACCAGATACCTGCCCTTTGCATCGATCACTTCTGTCTCTTCCCCGATATACTCTTTCACATCTCCCACTGCTACAATCGTGTCTTTGTAAACTGCGATATCTGCCGGATAGATCTCCTCAGACATAACATTGACCAGAGTTCCTCCCATGATCACTTTTGTTGCAGGTGTCTTTGCACGTCCTGCACGAATCAGTTCCTTCAGATTTTCTACTGTTGTTCTTTCCATTCTTTTAAATCCTCCTGTTGTTTTGAGTAACAAAAAAGATACACCGGCCAGAGGCTAAACAGGTTTCCCGTCCTGCAAATGTATCTTGAAGAATTTTCAATATTCTGTTGTCTTCAACATATGTTCATCATAGCACATTGTTTTCAAAATGAAAATATAAGCTGTTATGAATATTTCCTATCATTATTAAGAAGCACATCTTATATATTTTTTTGCCAGAGTAGCTGGAGAAGTACTTCTGCCAAAAAAAACTGCCGCACAACATGTGCGGCAGCCTCATACTAAAACTCAAACTTTTTCTCAAAGTATGCTTTCAGATCTTCAATTTTTACACGTTCCTGTTCCATTGTATCTCTGTCACGAACAGTCACTGCACCATCTTCTTCTGAATCGAAATCATAAGTCACACAGAACGGTGTACCGATCTCATCCTGACGGCGATAGCGTTTTCCGATATTTCCTCTGTCATCAAATTCGCAGTTGTAAGTCTTGCTCAGTTCTGCAAACACCTTCTCAGCGCCTTCATTGAGCTTTTTAGACAGCGGAAGCACACCAATCTTGACAGGAGCCAGTGCCGGATGGAAATGCAGAACCGTACGTGTATCTCCGCCTTCCAGTTCTTCCTCGTCGTATGCGCTGCAAAGGAATGCCAGTACCATACGGTCTGCACCAAGAGACGGCTCGATCACGTATGGGATGTATTTTTCTTTCTTCTCATCATCAAAATAAGTAAGATCCTGTTTGGATACTTCCTGATGCTGTGTCAGATCGTAGTCTGTTCTGTCAGCGATTCCCCACAGCTCTCCCCATCCGAACGGGAACAAAAATTCCACGTCAGTAGTCGCTTTGCTATAGAATGACAATTCTTCTGCATCATGGTCACGATAACGGACTTCGTCATCCTTGAGTCCCAGAGAACTCAGCCAGTTCAGGCAGAAGCTCTTCCAGTAGTTAAACCATTCCAGATCTGTACCAGGTTCACAGAAGAACTCCAACTCCATCTGCTCAAACTCTCTTGTACGGAATGTAAAATTCCCCGGTGTGATCTCATTACGGAAAGATTTTCCGATCTGCGCAATACCAAACGGAATCTTCTTTCTTGATGTACGCTGTACATTCTTAAAGTTTACAAAGATTCCCTGTGCTGTCTCAGGTCTTAAATATACGACATTCTTTGCGTCCTCTGTAACACCCTGAAATGTCTTGAACATCAGGTTGAACTCACGGATCTCTGTAAAGTTGTGTTTTCCGCAGGAAGGACATTTGATATCATGCTCTTCAATATAAGCAGACATCTGCTCCTTGCTCCATGCATCCACGCTTCCTTCCAGTTCGATTCCATTCTTCTGTGCGTAATCTTCGATCAGCTTATCTGCGCGGAATCTTTCATTACATTCTTTACAATCCATCAACGGATCACTGAATCCGCCCAGATGTCCGGATGCAATCCATGTCTGTGGATTCATCAGGATCGCGCAGTCCACACCTACATTGTACGGACTTTCCTGTACGAATTTTTTCCACCACGCTTTTTTCACGTTGTTCTTCAGTTCTACTCCGAGATTTCCATAATCCCATGTATTTGCAAGCCCCCCGTAAATTTCAGACCCCGGGTAAACAAAACCTCTTGATTTTGCCAGAGCTACAATTTTATCCATTGTCTTTTCTACCATAATTCTTTGTTCCTCACATTCTTTTTCATCAACTGGTAACTATTATAACGGCTTCATCCCGTTTTTTCAAGCCATTCCTGGATTCCCTGCCATTTTCACTCGATTTGCTACACCAATGTCTCAAGAATCTCCAGGGACTTGAACCTTTTTTCCACATAAAGCAGACAATATCGTTCCATGATCCCGGACAGCTTTTCCAGTACTTCCCTGCTGACTGTAAATGTATACAGCTTCTCGATCGTACTGATCTCTATGTACTGCATCGTATAAAGCGTGGAATTGTCCAACGAAATCCCGTCTGAAATATTCCTGGCACAATCTGTACAGACCAGTCCGCCTTCTCTGGCACTGAACACCATCTGTCCGTCTTTTTTCTGACACCGGACACACTGAAAGACCTGAGGTCCCTCTCCATTGATACAGAACGCTTTGAGTTCAAAAATGCGGCGGATCAGCAGATTCGGAATATGCGGGCTGGTCAGTGCTTTCATAGTCTGATACAAAAGCTTTAACATCTCCCGTTCATCATTCTGCTCTTTTGTATAATAATTCGCAAACTCCAGAAAATAAAACCCGTAATAAGCACCGATCATATCTTCCCGAAGCTCCGAAAAATAATTTGTGATCTTCACAGACTGGATCGTATGAGAGGAACGCCCCTCATACATCGTAAACTCCCCGAAGGAAAACGGATTGACTGCACCTACCAGCGGACTGTTTGGTCTTCTCGCCCCTCTGGCAAATGCAGAAATCTTTCCCTGTTCCTTTGTCAGTATCACAACCCGTCTGTCATACTCTCCAACCGGTGCCGTGGAAAGCACCATCCCTGTCAAAACAATCTGATTCACCTGATCTAACTCCTGCCTGTTCCTTCTGTTCTTCCAAACAGCGACTCTCGCTGCTGCCACTTTCTGCTTTGTAAGAAAGATAATCTGCAATGCGTCCTGTTGTCATAAACTGTTCCCAGTATTCTTCTTTCATCGGTTCACCTCTTTAATTGCTTTCTCATCTGTTCCTTGTTGAGTATACAATTAGGGTGTCCGATTCTCTCCCGGATATACTATATAAAATCTGCCAAATGCTACATCTCGTCCTCGTGGTATCCGAAATTCTTCATTAGAAAATCACTGTCTCTCCAGTTTTTCTGTACCTTTACCCAAAGCTTCAGATTCACTTTACAGTCCAGCATCCGCTCGATTTCATAGCGCGCCGTACTTCCGATCTTCTTTAGCATACTGCCCTGTTTTCCGATGATGATTCCTTTGTGGGAATCCCGCTCGCAGATGATCGTGGCATCAATATGCATGACTTTGTTCTGCATTTTCATGCGGTCGATGGCCACTGCGATTCCATGCGGGATTTCTTCCTGCAGACAATGAAGTGCCTTTTCCCGGATCAGTTCTGCCACAATCTGACGCTCCGGCTGGTCTGTCACAGTGTCTTCATCATAGAACTGAGGACCATATGGAAGATATTTTAAAATCACGTTCACCAGTTCATCCGTATTGTCCCCGTTTCTCGCAGATACCGGAACAATCTCCGCAAAATCATACTCTTTGCGGTATGCATCAATAAACAGCAGAACTTCCTCTCTCTTTACCATATCGATCTTGTTGATCACAAGGATCACCGGTGTTTTTACACGTTTCAGCTGTTCAATAATGTGCTTCTCCCCAGCTCCGATAAAGGTGGACGGCTCTACCAGCCAAAGTACCACATCTACTTCATTCAACGTGCGTTCCGCCACATTTACCATATATTCTCCCAGCTTATTTTTCGCCTTGTGGATTCCCGGCGTGTCCACGAATACAATCTGCCCTTCTTCCGTTGTCAGAACTGTCTGAATACGGTTTCTCGTCGTCTGTGGCTTGTTAGACGTGATCGCGATCTTCTGCCCGATCAGCTGGTTCATCAATGTTGATTTTCCCACATTTGGTCTTCCAATCAGTGTCACAAATCCTGATTTAAAATCATCTCTCATCAATTTTACGTTCTCCTTATCCTGTGTTTCCTAAAACAACGTCTTCACTTCCAGAAACATCTCTTTTTCTTCCTCGATTTTTTCTTCGCTTCCGATCACACAGATCTGCTCTGCCTTCAGCATTGCCTCCACTACTGCTGCAAGCGCACGGATATCCTCCTGTACTGCATGCAGGATCTGACTGCGCTCTGTACGGATCATCTCCTGGGATACATGATTCATATACAGATTCATCGAGCGATCCCCTTTTGCAGCCGGATTCATCGGGCGGTCAATATTACTGATCGTTCCAATGATATATTTTGTCATATCCCGTTCATCGACTGTGAAATTCTTCAGATAGTCTACAACGCCTTCGTACACTTCCATTGTCTTTTTCAGGTTCGGATCCCGATAGGAGATCAGATATCCCTCTCCGATCCGGTTAAAGTTGCTCATACATCCGTATGCACCGCCTTTGACACGGACATTCTGCCAGAGATAATCATAACTTAAGATCACCTTCAAAATCTGCAACGCGCCATGATACTGTGCTCCATGATCGATAAAGTTTCCAACTCTTGCCACATACTGCACTTTGGAAGACGTTTTAAAGCCTTCGTTGCGTTTTCTGCAGTGTAATACACACGGCGTCTCTTCCCCGTCCAGTTCCGGATACAGTGTATCCTTGATCTCACGAAATGCTGCTTCTATAGGAGTAAGTCCGTCCTCTGAGGAGGTATAACTGATCATCACATTGTCCACACGGAAAATCTGACGGGAGAGCTGTTTTAAGTTTTGGATCAGCTCTGCTTTTTTCTCTTCAAAATGCTCTTCGATGCCACGGACTACCTCATAGAATCCGATGCCGTCGGTATCATCCTTGAATTTGGACAGCGGAGATCCATAAGACAATGCGCGCAGTGCGGATGTCGTATGTCCGGAAGACTGGAAGGACATCTGCAGTCTGGATTTGAGCATTGCCAGAATCTCTTTTAACCGTTTTTCATCATCCAGTCTGGATTCCATCAGAATCTCACGCATCATCGCAAACAGAATCTTCATCTGCGGATACAATGCCTTTCCTTTGATCTCAAATGTTGCACGAAAATCCTTCTCTTTTGCCTTTGTCACATCCGGATATAATTCCAGAGAAGTTCCGATCCCTCCTGTATGCACATTGATCTCGTTGAACAATTCTCCATACCCATAGTTGTTCGTATCAATAATCCCAAGCACGCTCTGCAGAATTCCGGTATATGGAAGCAGCTCTTCCGACACGCCGGAAAGATCAAACATCAGAGTGGCATAACCGATTCCGTTCGACTCGATTTCATGATGCACCAGTTTGATGCCGTCGATTTCCTTTTCTGTATTATAAACAGGAGCGATCTCTTCTGTGATATCTTCTCTGTTTAATACCGGAATCTTTGCCATATCTTCCGGAGCATCTTCTGACTCCTGATACGCTTCCAGCTCTTTTGTAGCTGCCACCAGTCTGTTAAGTTCTTCCTCACTCAGCCCCGCTTTATAAGCTACCAGTTTTTCTTCCAGCTCTTTGTCCATCCGAGCTGTCCGCCCTTTTTCCGGCTTTACGATCACGATGGAGCCATGCTGATTATCAAGCAGATAAGTCTGGATCAGTTTTTCAAAATATCCGGTAGAAATCTGTTCTTTCAAATATTCAAAGGTCGGGATTGCCTGCATATGCATAAATGGCTCGTTCTCATCATACAGCCAGCTGTCCATGATCTGCAGGCCGTACATCAGTCCCTTTGGATAATTTCCAAAATCTGCCTCTCTGAAGCGGAACTCGTGATAGTTGATCCCTGCCTCCAGAGATTTTTTATCCATTCCGTTTTTCACGATCGACTGGAGTGTCTCTTCGATCACACGGATAAATGCCTCTTTCTGATCACGATTCGCATTTTTAGAGACAATAGAAAAGATCGGCTGATAGATTCCATTGTCATAAGAACCCATGATATCTTTTCCGATTCCTGCATCCAAAAGCGCTTTTTTCAGCGGTGCACCCGGTGCAGAGAGCAGTGCATAGTCCAGAATCTGAAACGCCAGATACAGCTTTTCATCCAGACTTGTCCCGATGACTTTATTATAAGAAAGATACGTATTATCCTCCTCAGACTCCTCACTGGAGATCGAATACTCCATCTCCAGTTCTCTGATCTCTTCAAACGGTTTCTGATATTTGATCTCGGAATCCACTTCGATCGCATCAAATGCTGACAGATAATTTTCATCCAGCCATCTTAACTTTTCTTCCATGTCCATATCTCCGTAAAGATAGATATAGCTGTTAGACGGATGATAATATGTCCTGTGGAAATTCAAAAACTGCTCGTACGTCAGCTCCGGGATCACATCCGGATCACCGCCGGATTCATTGGCGTAAGAAGTGTCCGGGAACAGAGAATTCTGGATCACACGGTCCAGCACACCTTCCGGAGACGAAAACGCTCCCTTCATCTCATTGTATACCACGCCATTGTACTCCAGCTTTCCATCTGCCGTATCCAGTTTGTAGCTCCACCCTTCCTGACGGAAGATTTCATCATGCTCATAGATGTTCGGATAAAATACTGCATCTATGTATACATGCATTAAATTCTGAAAATCCTTCGAATTACAGCTTGCAACCGGATATAATGTCTTGTCCGGATAGGTCATAGCATTCAAAAACGTATTCAGTGATCCCTTTACCAGTTCCACAAACGGGTCTTTCACCGGAAAATTTTTCGAGCCACACAGCACGGAATGTTCCATAATATGAGGAACTCCGGTACTGTCCGGAGCCGGTGTGCGGAATCCGATCGTAAATACCTTATTCTCGTCATCATTGGCAAACAGTAAGATCTTTGCCTGGCTTTTTTTATGTTTTAACAGGATCCCTTTTGATTTCAGGTCAGATAAATCTTCTTCCCGAATTACTTCATATGCATTCAAATCATAAATACTCATCTTCATTCGCTCCTCTGTATTCTGTAATTGCATACAGGCATTATACCATTATCTGCACAACTTTAAAAGGGGCGAACTGATTTCACGCTTGCATTCACACTTGCAGCTTTACACTTGCAGTCGCTACTATGTCTGCACCTGTTCCCGCCACATTTTCAAGCAGAACATCTCCGATTTCTACCGGTGCATCTGCATGCACATCCTTTAACTGCCGAATACAGTCCATAATCTTCTCTTTTGGGATTTCTTTCTTTGTTTTTACCGAAACACGAGGCTGCGTTCCCCCTGTCACAGGCACCGTTGTCGTTACGATCCGAACCGGATACAAAATCTCTGCCTCGGCATATTTTGCCCCTCTCGGACAATGATTGCCGGAAACACCGACCACGGTTTTATTTTCTGTCACTGCTGTGATCTGACATCCCAGAGGGCAGCAGATGCATGTCAACTCTCTCTCTTTCATATCACAATTCCTCCATCTGCAGTCTGATTTCCTTTATTTCCGCCACTTTTTCAAACACATTCTCCGGAATCAGGATTTGTTCCATCTCTCCCGGCGCTGCTGATTTTTTCTTTTTCTCCAACACCAGCTCTCCATTGAGATATACCTGAACTTTACATGCCCCGAAGACTTTGTTCACCCGGAATCGAATATTCAATCCTTTCTCCTGTTTTCTGTGAATCTGAGACGGTACTGTGTAACGCACACCTCCCTCTGACTGAATCCGGATGAACGTTTCTGTGCCGGAATGTTCTGTCTTTTGAACTGCTCTCTGCGCATACTCTGCAGCTGCCTTTCCTGCCTGCATGGCTTCCTCTGACACAAAATCCACCAGATCATGTACATGTAGCACATTGCCACAGGCAAAAATCCCCTCCACATCTGTTTCCAGATTTTCATCCACCAACGGACCGTTTGTCACAGGATTCAAACTGACCTGCGCCTGTCTGGAAAGCTCATTTTCCGGCAGCAGACCCACGGACAAAAGCAAGGTATCACAGGCATAGAATTCTTCTGTTCCCGGAATCGGTCTTGCCTGTGCATCCACCTGTGCCAGTGTAACTCCCTCCACTCGCTTTTTTCCGTGTATTTTTACAACCGTATGGCTCAATTTCAGCGGAATTCCATAATCATCAAGACACTGCACGATATTTCGTTTCAAACCTCCCGCATATGGCATTAATTCTGCAACGACATTGACGTGCGCGCCTTCCAGCGTCATCCTCCGCGCCATGATCAGGCCGATATCACCGGAACCTAAGATCACCACTTCTCTTCCCGGCAGATATCCTTCCATATTGACCAGACGCTGTGCCGTTCCTGCTGTATAAATGCCTGCCGGACGATATCCCGGAATATTTAAGGCGCCTCTTGGACGTTCTCTGCATCCCATGGCAAGTACGATAGCATCTGCCTGTATCTGACAGATTCCCCGCTTGCTACTCATCGTTGTCACAACCCGCTCTTTTGTGATATCCATAACCATGGTGTTTAATCGATATTCAATGTCAAGCGCTTCCACCTGTTCGATAAATCTCGCCGCATACTCCGGACCTGTCAGTTCTTCTTTGAATGTATGCAGCCCAAACCCATTATGGATACACTGATTCAAAATACCGCCAAGTCTCTCATCCCTCTCCAGGATCACAATCTTTTTGGCTCCCGCAGCTCTGGCTGCCACTGCCGCTGCCAGTCCTGCCGGTCCTCCGCCGATAATCACAATCTCATATCTTACCATCTTTATTCCTCCCCACGATCATCTCGGAACCTGCTCCGTTTTTCGTAATCTCTTCCTGTCTGATCTTCAATTCCCGTTCCAGAATCTCCATTGTCTTCGGTGTACAAAAGCCTGCCTGACACCTGCCCATTCCAGCTCTCGTTCTGCGCTTGATTCCATCCATAGTCGTTGCTCCCAGAGGTCTGTGAATGGAATCTAAAATTTCGCCCTCGGAAATCATCTCACAGCGGCAGACAATTCTTCCATAAGCCGGATTTTTTCTGATCAGCTCATTTCTCTCTTTTGCTGTCAATTCTGCCGGATTTAAAATTCCTTTCCTCGCTCCGCAAAATGCAGGATTTTCTTTCAGATCTAATATTTTTTTCGCAAGCTCTGCCACCATCCTTCCAATTGCAGGAGCGCTGGTCAGCCCCGGTGATTCAATTCCCGCACAGTCAATAAATCCCGGCGCATCTTCCACTTCTTTGATGATAAATTCATGTCCCTCTTCATGAGCCCGAAGCCCCGCAAACCCTGTGATCACCTGACGAAACGGAATCTCTTTGACGCTGCGCTGCGCTTTTTTGCGAATTTCCTCCATTCCCTGCTCAGTTGTGTCTGTTCCTTCTTTTTCTTCTATATCCATTGCGGTAGGTCCCACCAGCAAGTTTCCATGCACGGTCGGTGTAACAAGCACTCCTTTTCCAAGTTTTCCGGGCAAAGTAAACACCGTGTGGCTGACATGCCCTCCTGCAGTCTTATCCAACAGGAAATACTCTCCTTTTCGAGCCGTAATGTGTATCTTCTTTTCACTCACCATATTGTGGAATACATCTGCATACACTCCGGCAGCATTGACGATCACCTTTGTCTCATACATCGTATCCTGTGTACAGATCCGATATCCACCTGCAATCCGTCCCTCAATCTTTTTCACTTCCTGATCCAAACAAAACTCCACGCCATTTTGCGCCGCATTTTCTGCAAATGCGATCGTTAGTCCGAAGGGGCAGACAATCCCGCCTGTCGGTGCATACAGCGCAGCAACTGCCTCATCAGAAATATTCGGTTCCAATGCTTTTAATTCCTCTCTGTCCAGGATCTGAAGACCTTCAACCCCGTTTCGTTTTCCTCTCTCCAGCAATTCATTTAACTTCTCCACTTCGCTTTCATTGGTACAGACTACAAGGGAACCATTCTTCTTATATGAAAAATCCAGCTCTTTTGAAAGATTTTCCATCATCTTATTCCCTTTTACGTTCAATTTCGCCATTAAAGAACCTTCTTTTGCATCAAATCCTGCATGAACAATCCCACTGTTTGCTTTGGATGTCCCGCAGCAGATATCCGCCTCTTTTTCCAGTACACAAAATCGTCCCTGATAACGAGACAATTCTCTTGCAATTGCCGCACCGCTTGCTCCTGCTCCGATTATGATCACATCATACATGTTATTTCCTCCCATACAACACAAAAGAGCCTGACAAACAACACACCCTTCGATGTGTTATCCGCCAGACTCTCTTCTCTTTGGCTTTTCTATTCTGTTACTATTACTATATACCTTTTTTTCCGGTATTGACAAGTGTTTTTTGAAATTACAGACAATTTTCTATGATAACTCTTCTTTTGCCCATCCATGTGCGTACTGCACAGCTTTTTTCCATCCTTTGAGCATTTTCTGCTGTTTTTCGATTTCAATGTCTGGCTGGAACACCCTGTCAATGTCCCAGTTCTGTTTTACATCTTCCTTATCCTTCCAGTATCCCACTGCCAGACCTGCCAGATAAGCAGCTCCCATGGCAGTCGTCTCCACACACTTCGGCCTGTGCACCGGCGCCCGGCTGATATCTGCCTGTGTCTGCATCAGGAAATTATTGGCACTTGCACCGCCATCCACTTTCAGCGCAGAAAGAGCGATTCCGGAATCTGCTCCCATTGCTTCCAGCACATCATTTACCTGATAAGCGAGTGATTCCAGTGTGGCGCGAATAATGTGATCTTTGTTCACGCCCCTGGTCAGTCCCACGATCGTTCCTCTGGCATACTGATCCCAATAAGGTGCTCCAAGCCCGGTAAATGCAGGAACCACATAGCAGCCATTGGTATCCTCCACTTTCTGTGCAAGATATTCTGTATCTGACGCTGAATCAATCAGACGCAGCTCATCCCGCAGCCACTGAATCGCAGCACCTGCCACAAACACGGAGCCTTCCAGTGCATAATTAACTTTTCCTTCCATCCCCCAGGCAATGGTAGTGACCAGACCATTCTCGGAAAAGACCGGTTTTTCGCCGGTGTTCATCAGCAGGAAACATCCGGTTCCGTACGTGTTCTTCGCCTCTCCCTCTTCGAAACAGGTCTGTCCAAACAGCGCTGCCTGCTGATCTCCTGCCGCTCCTGCAATTGGAATCCTTCCTCCGAAAAATCCGGGATCTGCTTCTCCGTAAACAGCACTGCTCGGCTTTGCCTGGGGCAGCATGCATTTTGGAATATCCAGCTCTTCCAAAATCTCATCATCCCACTCCAGCGTATTGATATTAAACAACATCGTCCGGGATGCATTGGAATAATCTGTGACATGCACCGCCCCCTTTGTCAGCTTCCAGATCAACCAGGTCTCCACTGTACCAAACAGTAATTCTCCCCGTTTTGCCCGTTCTCTTGCACCTTCCACATGGTCTAAGATCCACTTCACTTTCGTTCCGGAAAAATAAGCGTCGATCACAAGCCCGGTCTTCTTCTGAAACATCTCTGTCAGCCCTTTATCTTTCAGGCTGTCACAGTACTCCGAAGTTCTTCTGCACTGCCAGACAATCGCATTATACACCGGTTTTCCTGTATTCTTGTCCCACACGATTGCTGTCTCTCTCTGGTTCGTAATTCCGATCGCCGCAATATCTGCTGCCGATGCATTGATCTGATTCATTGCCTGTCTCGCTACAGAAAGCTGTGTAGACCAGATTTCCCTCGGATCATGCTCCACCCAGCCCGGTTTTGGAAAATACTGCGTAAACTCTTTCTGTGCCATACTGCAGATTTCCCCTTTTTCATTGAACAAAATGCACCGGTTGCTGGTTGTTCCCGCATCCAGTGCCATTACATATTTTGCCATTTTTATGCCCTCCATTATAATTTCCAGACATCCTGATTGGTCGAAGAAACCGCGATCGCCCCTACTGACAGTGCTGCGATCACATCCTCTTTTTCTGTGATGAGCCCGCCGGCAATCATGGGAATCCTGCTCACTTTTGCGATTCTTCCAAGTACTTTCGGCATCACTCCCGGGAGCACCTCAATAAAATCCGGTCTCGATGTCCCACACTGCATTTCCAGATTTTCAATATTTTTGAGTGCCAGTGAATCAATCACAAAAAAGCGAAGTACCGCAAAAATCCCCAGTTCTTTTGCCCGCCGCACCAGTGCCGGTTTTGTCGTAATGATCCCGTCAGCTCTTGTCTGCCTGGCGATAAATTCCACGGATATCTCTTTTGCACTGAGTCCCGCAATCAGATCGATATGTACCATTGCCTTTTTTCCCGCAGCTTTGATTCTCTCCAGAATCTCCGGAATCGTACAGACATCTCCATAAAGCACAAAGATCACCTGAATTTCTTCCATCTCTACCGCTGCCTGTAATCCGGCATCATTTTTTACTGCGGCAATGACCGGATTTGCTTCTACTGCATCATAAAACTCCTGATTCATCCCTCACCTCTGTATGTCTTTCGTTTTTTCTTATTTTAACACTCTGGCTGTAGGAAAGCAACAGAATGTCGATTATAAAAAGAGGAGGCATTTCGCCTCCTCTTCCTATAAACTTCTATGCTTCATTTTTCTTGTCAGCCATCTGTTTCTTTCTGCACCGGAAAATCATAACAATACTTACGACTGTCATTGCTCCCATTACCGTACATACCGCATACAGCGCTGTCTGCCACCATGGAGTTACAGCTACAACCTGCTGATTTGCACTTAATCCGTTCATTGCATTACTATTTGCAACCGTATAGAGAATTCGATGTGTTGCCTGACGCATTGCCTGAACAATATCCGGATCATCCTTGTAGAGTTTCTTCAGATCATTTGTCCATGACATAGAAGAACTATCCCAACAATCTGTTCCTGCAAGTAATCCTTTTGCGACATCAAATGTCTTCATATACAGTCCATAGCTTTCGAACTGTGCATTTCCGGAAAAGTCTGTCAGACCAAATCCTTTCATTCCCCACTCGCCACGGAGTACGTTAGTCATAAGACCTTCATGTGCACCACTCCATACGACACCCAGTCGTGCAAAGGAGTTCATTACATTCATCGCACCGCCGTCTACAATTGCCATCTCAAATGGTTTTAAGTAGACTTCACGGATAGATTGTTCGTTTGCCCATGTTGAAATACAACGACATGCTGTTTCACTGTCATTTAAAGCAAAGTGTTTGATATATACATATACACCTTTTGACTGAATTCCTTTCACTTCTGCTGCTGCAATTGCACCGGAAAGGAAACTGTCTTCTGAATAATATTCAAAGTTACGTCCTGCATATGCATTTCTGTGGATATTCATCGCCGGTCCGTAAAGCCCTGTTGCACCTAAATCCAATACATCATTTCCAAGTGCTTTTCCGAGTTCTTCCATCAATTCTACATTGTATGTTGCAGCCATGATATTTTCATCTGCATATGCAGTATGACATTCAGAAACTCCTGTCAGATTCTGTGTGAATCCCTGAGGACCATTATCATCTACTGTTGCCGGTTTTGACACACTTGGTACAACCGCTGTATTGTGATATCCCTGTCCGATCAATGTTGCCATTTCATCAAATGTCACCTGATCCAATAAATCATCCCATGCCGGATCATCATATTCTTTTCCGATCATCATTGCAAGTGTCAGACCATTGTCAGCTCCCATTGTCGGCATCTTTGTTTCAGAACCATCAATTCCTGTATATGTCTGGTAATCATACAGCCCATCTTCAAACATCTCTTCTGTATCTTCAATTTCCATTTTTTTCGGCCATGTGCCTGTCCAGTTGCTTCGTGACAGATAATTTATCTCATAACCATACTGGCTTAAATCTGCACTTTCAAACTGATTTGTAATTTTTTCTCCTGTCGCGCTGGACACAGAATAGGTTTTTGTATCAAGTTCTTTATTGTTGTACTGGAATGTCAACTCTGTATTTCCATCCTCAGTCATACCATTTGCTTTTGTATAACCTTTTACAGCTAATACATTATTAACCGCATCATGTGCATTTTTTGCAGCTGTCAGATAATAATCTCCTGCATCTAAAATATATGTTTTTGCATTATTGGAATCGTAACATGCCAGTTCTTCACGTGGAACATTGATCTTTACAGTTTCAGAAGCACCTGGTTCCAAAACTTCTGTCTTGTCAAATCCACACAGTTCTACTGCTGCTTTTTCAATTCCATTTTCTTTATCATATTCTGTATACGGAGACTGGAAATAAATCTGTACTACTTCTTTTCCTGCCACGTCTCCTGTATTTGTAACATCTACTTCTACATCAAAGCTGTCTGTATCTTTATTGTATTCTGCTTTAAAGTTCGAGTATTCAAACTCTGTGTAACTGAGACCATAACCAAACGGATACGCAACTGTCGTCGCATAATCATAATCCCCAACATTGGCAGTTCCCATAACGATATCTTCATAACGGGTTTCATAATATCTATATCCTACATAGATACCTTCCTGATATGTAATATAGTGATGATTTCCATCTAACTGACCATTTGCCACACTATACCAGTGTTCTTCGTCTTTTGGATCATAATTTGTATAATCTGCTCCGTAAATGCTTTCCATAGACGGAGTTGTCGTATTATCATAACAGTAAGTATCAACCAGTCTTCCGCTCGGATTTGCATTTCCTACCAAGATATCCGCAACACCGTTCAATCCCCATCCGCCGGTATAACCGATCCATAATACTGCATCAATGCCATACTCTTCATTATCAATGAAATCACATTCCAGTGCATTTGTAGAGTTGATCAAAACAATTACGTTTTCAAAATTGCTTTTTGCCATCTTTAACATATCCTGTTCTTCTGCTGTTAAAGATAACACGTTCTTTCCATCTTTAAATTCATCAACAGCCAAATCGGAACCCTCACCAGAAATACGTGAAATTGTTACGATCGCAGCATCTTTATACTGTGCAAAACTAGATTTTACTTCATTCGTATAGGCACTTGCAGGAACTTCATTGATATGCCATCCGGCACGTCCTGACTGATTCTCCTGATTTGCTTCTTTTCCAGGTGTACGTACATATTCTTTTCCTGCACCCTTTGTGTAGAAATCCCATAATGTAGAGTTAACTGAAACGCCTCTGCTTTCTAACGCTTCTTTCAGCGTTGGTGCATTTGATGTATCAATATCTGCCGCTCCTGTACCACATGTAACCATATCAACGCTGGAATGACTTAATGTACTTACTTTCGCATCTTTCTTTAACGGAAGTACTCCATTATTTTTTAACAATACGGATCCTTCTGTATGCAACTGTTCTGCGACTTTCTTTCCGTTTTCTTCTAACTCCTCAACAGAATCAAAATCTGATTCAAAATAAGTGGTATCTTCTTTCCCATTCCCTTTATCCACAATTTTATAAGTATCTGTCTTTAAGAAAATGTTGATTGCCTGTCCTGCCGATAACGCAATGTTTGTCCCAACAATGCTAACAACTGTAAGTATCGCAAATACAGCTGTAAGTATCGACCATTTTTTTACGCCTGAACCTCTCTTTGCTTTTGTATTTTTCTTCTCTTTCATAACCTTTCCCCTTTCTGATTTGTGAATTCATCCGTCATTCCCTGTATACATATCTGCGCGCTGTGCTGACTTGCTGAATCACTTTCATTGATACTATCTTAACAATTTCACAATTTTTACTCAACCGCTTTTGACTAAGTGGTATTTTTGCACGCATAAGTGCAAAAAAGTTCCAATGTCCGAAATGCATTGGAACTTTTTGATACTATTCTTTTATCGGAAATAAAATTTTAAGGCAAAAACATCCATCCTTGATCTTTACCTGAAATACCCCATTGTACTTTTTCACACTGTTCTTAATACTGCGCAGTCCATATCCGTGATAAGCCTTGTCATGTTTTGTTGTTACCGGAAGATTGTCCTCAAATTCCAGCTCTTCCTCTATCGGATTCATGATCTGGACGATCAGAAACTGATGCTGTCTGTGGATCAGTACATCGATTTGACGTTTTTCCTGTTTTTGTAAATTTTTCACACACTCAATGGCATTATCCATTGCATTTCCAAAGATCGTATACAGATCGATTGGGTGCAAAAACTCCAGACCTTTTCCATCTGCCACGCAGGAAACCACAATATTATTCTCCTTGCATGCAAGGCTCTTCTCTGTCAGGATCGTATCCAACACATCATTTCCCGTCTTTACCATTGCTTCATAAATCTGAATGGAATCCTGAATCTCTTCGATGTATTTTTCCCGTTCTTCCTTGGTGCACATGTCCCGCAATGCTGCAATCTGGTGTTTCAGATCATGGCACTTTCGATTGATGATATCAATATTCTCTTTCGCGATCCGATAGTGCTCTTTTTGCTGTCTCCAGAGAAGATCCGAAACCAGCCGCTCCTGACGCATGGCACTCTTTTTAAATAACTCATTCTGCAGATACAATACAACCACACACAATATCTGCATCTGCAAAATACTGAACCAGTTTCCTCCCTGCAGTCCTCCGCTTCGGTTGTTCACACACTGTTTTACAAACCACAAAAACAGGTATCCCTGCATAGCCAGCAAAACCAGCGCTGAGGTCAGCTGTCTCGGCCCGATCATAAACCGCTTATTTTCTGGAATCCAGATTGCCACTGTGTAACGGCAGACAATCACCCCGGCTGTTCCTACCAGCAGCAAAACAATCGGAAATACTTCTGCCGGGATCTCCCAGCGTTTTCGCAGCAGCCAGCAGAATACCATACTGAGTTCATAAGCAAGACACCAGGTACAGGATGCCCATACTGCATAATAAGATGCGACCGCCATCGTCATTTTTACATTCACCCACAGTGACAGCATCATCAGCACATATCCCAGTGACATCCACATCATTGCTCCAAACCAGTTTTCCACCTGAAACAATAAAAACATCCCTGCCTGTGCCAGAAAAATTGCTGCCGCTGTCACTACAATAGAATATCGAAAATGCTTTCTTTTTGAAAAATCTACTGCATAAATAATACCAAATCCAAGATAGATCAATGTCGCCAGTATATTCACAATCCAACTCATCGTTAATTTCCTTCTCCTACGTAGTCCATCAGTGCATTCAGGAAGGTATTCTTTTTACGCTGACTGATCTCCAACTCTTTTCCTGCTACAATCGCCGTACTGTCCCTGACCTCTGTCACATATTTCAAATTTACGATATACCAGTGGTTACACTTTACAAAATGATAGGGAGAAAGCATATCCAACGCATTCTTTATCGTCCCGCGTACCACATATTCGCCTTCACTCGTGTGATAATACAACATCCTGTTCTGTATTTCCACATAATAGATTTCCTCCACAGGAACCTTCTTGACCGAATCCTGCTGCTTTAAGAGAATCTCTTTTTCTATTTTCTGAATCCGCCCGATCGCTCTTGTAAGCTTCAATGAAAAGGTGTAGTAATTTACCGGCTTCATGACAAAATCTAAAGCTCCCACAGAATATCCGCGAATTGCATACTGGATCATATTCGTGATGAACATCAGTACAACGTCTTCATCTGCCTGACGGATTTTCTCCGCGGCTTCCATCCCATTCATCCCGGGCATCTCAATATCCAGAATCACAATATCATAAACGGGACTGTACCCCTCAATCAGCTCTTTCGCATCTGAAAAAGCAGTCAACTGAATATCCTCACCATTCTCTTTCTGATATTTTTGTATATATTTTTGAATTTTTGCTAAAAACGCTGCATCATCATCCGCAATTGCAATCCGAATCACTCTCTCACCTCCATTTTTTGTATTTCTTTCTCTTGTACTATAAAACCTGTCTCAAGATCCTTTCACCGATTCAAAAGCCGTTTTTTGATTGTCTCTCCGTTTTCCATCGAAATATATGGAATCTCCTGTTTCCGGTTTGCAGTCGATGCAAGCAGATGAACCTCTCCTTTTTGAAGCTTCACCACTCTGGCAAATATGTTTTGTGAAAATTCTACATATGGAATATCTTTGTAAGATATGTAACAAATCGTTCTTCCAAAATATCCATTTACAATCGCCATATGGCTTACCCCCACAGTGCTTCCCGCCGTCAGGAAATATGCAAGAACAAGCAATATCATCCATATGCTAAAAATAAGCACTCCCAAAATAATTTCCTTTTGGAACTCCGGAAAATAATAAACAGAAAGCAGTGCTCCTGCGACAAGAAACAATGCAAAAAGAACTGCCGGCCAAATCCAGGCAATCCATGTTGCTATTGGCTGCCGTACAGTCTGCATCTGTACTGCTTCATAAAATTCAGGAAATAATAAGCGAATCCGCTCTTCCATTTGATTTCGTTTACAGTACGGAAGAAAAAAAGATTGGGTTTCTGCAGCATCATCCCCCATTCCGATATTGATGATCTCTGCTGTATATCTCCCGGTCAGTCTTGCAAAAAATGTTTGCTTTAACTTCAGTGCGCTGATTTTCTCTGCTGGAATTGTGTAATTTACTTTTTTCAAAATCCCATAACGAATGTATAATTTATTTTCATTCCGATCGATTTTAAAATCATAATACTGAATAAATCCTTTTACAATATTCCATATGGCAGAACTAAATATGGCAATCAGCATAAGAACACTTAACAGCATTTTTACAATACTTTCTCCCGCCCTGACAGAATGTATCACTTGCAGAACCATCCCTGCCGCTCCGACAACGCATCCAATTACTACCAATACGGAAAGCAGATTAACAGAAAACAGCCCATGTGTAAAAATATCCCCCATATTCGTTTGAATCACCCAGTATTCTTTGTCTTCTTTCGAATATTCCTCCTCAAAGTCTCCTTCCTGTCCCTGCATTAACTTCATCACATATAATCGAAACTGCTCAGCCTCCGCCTTTTTCAATATGATCTTTACATCTGTTTTATCTGATGTAGACATACTGTTCGTATCCAGCTTCACTTTACATGTTCCAAGAAGCATTTCCAACAAATTCTGCTCTGTATTTACATTCGAAATATTTTTGAGACCAATTGTATTTTTCTTTTTATTCCATGTATTGCACTCAATCACGATACTGTTGTCACAGATCGAAATGTAAGTCTTCGACCAGATGATCCACTGATATAAAAATATCAGCAGAAAAACCGCCAATATCACTCCGCCGCCAATATATACCGTGAGACTTAATTCTTCCGATGACCCCTTTTCAATATAATCAATTACATCGTCGATGTTCGTAAAAGACAACACAAAAAGAATTCCAAATGTTGCTCCCAACTGCTCCAGTATCACGGAAATGTGATTGCGAAATCTGATCTTATTCTCCATCTTCTTCCCTCTGTTCTTTCACAATCTCATTGATACGTTTCTGTAGATTTTCTGCAATTTTTTCCGCCTTTTCTTCCTCCAGAAAGCGAAGCGTTACATCTCCCCCCGCGGTAGTAACAGTCACTTTTGCCACATGAAAGATCTGATCAATCGGACCTTTTGATATCTCAAGCTTATGCAGACGTTCAATCGGCACAATATTTCTCTTCACAAAGAGATACCCTTCCCGTATATCAATACATTCCTCATTAATACTGTATCGATATCTGTTATAACGGAAATAAGGTTCTGCCAGCATGGAGACTGCCGCACAAATCAGCAGAACAGCTGAAATCCATCTTCCAATTTCAATCTGTTTTGGAATCAGCCAGAAGATATTCACGATCCCGATTAAAACAATAAAGATCACATCGCCGATTATTTCCGCAGTATACATGCACCCCAATGCCCGTCTGGAAAGCTTTTCATATGCCATACATTTCTTCTCCCTTTTATTCCAATTCCTGTATCAATTCAGAAATCAACTTTTCGTCCTCTTCCAACTCTTCTGCAATTTCAGAAACCGACATTTTCTTTAGCAATTTCTTTTGAATCAGTTCCTTTAGAAGTTCCCGTCTGCCGGACAATTTTCCTCTCTCTTCTCCTTCCTTTATACCGGATAGTCTGCCTTCTTCCCATCCCTCTTCCCAGGATGCCTCCCGCTCCTGCCTCATATGCTTTTCTTCATCATATTCATAGATACTCACTTGCTTCGCCTCCGCTCGGTTTTGTGTCAAAAACTCTGCCAGAATATCTTCCTCAATACATTCGCGGATTGCCTGCTCCACAGCCTCACTGATGGGCATTGTACAGATCGAGCAATTCCTTCTTATCCTGATAGAGCATGGCAAAAATACGTGACTTGTACAGTCTGTTTGCCGGGAGTTCTGTGGTTTGCTTCATAAAGCTTCCTCCTTTAATTGAATCGTTACAGGAGGTTTTCAATCCGACATCTTTCTTCTAAAAACCTCTCTGCTGTTTTAAGTTGATATCAAAGCATAGAGATTTTCCGATATGACTTTAGAATAAAAGATGCGGAATGGTTCCGCTTAGAAAACCAGAAATAATGCTTTCCTGTATTGTAACACGATTGCACAGAAAGAGGAAGAAGAATTTTTTCTTTTTCAGTAAATATCCAATGTATTCATCTGAAATGCTATCTAACCGTATAATTCATGTTTCCAAAAAACGACGCCGGACTTTCCCCGGCGCCGTTTCTTTCAAACCATTGATTCAATTTTACTTTTCAAAAGAATTAGTCTTCTTTTGCTGTACCGTCATAGAGATTTACCAATCCCTTCAGGTATTCGTATCTTTCCATAGCCTCAGCCTCATTCTGCGCGAAGAGTCTCTGTGCTTTTTCAGGATTTGCTCTCATCAGAGCATTGTAACGAACTTCTCCGTTCAGGAATTCCTGATAATCTCCCTTAGGCTCTTTGCTGTCCAGAGTAAATTTCTTCTCAGCTTCCGGATTGAATCTGAAGTTGTTCCAGTATCCGCATTCTACTGCAAGCTGTTCCTCTGTCTGTGCTTTGCTCATACCTTTCTTGATTCCATGGTTGATACATGGAGCGTAAGCGATGATCAGGGATGGTCCCGGATATGCCTCTGCCTCTGCGATTGCTTTCACTGTCTGGTTGAAATCTGCACCCATTGCGATCTGTGCAACATATACATAACCATAGCTCATAGCAATTCCTGCAAGGTCTTTCTTCTTCGTCTCTTTACCACCGGCCGCGAACTGTGCTGTTGCACCTGTCTTAGTAGCTTTTGAAGACTGTCCGCCTGTGTTGGAGTAAACTTCTGTATCAAATACCATGATGTTGATGTCCTGACCGCTTGCCAATACGTGGTCAACTCCACCGAATCCGATATCGTAAGCCCATCCGTCACCACCGAAGATCCACTGGGATTTCTTCGCAAGGAAGTCTTTATTTTTCAGCAGTTCTGCTCTCTCAGCACATCCGCAGTCACAGTCTTCCAGAGCTTTTACAAGCTTGTCTGTAGCTGTTCCGTTTGTTGCACCTACTGAGAATGTATCCAGATATTCCTGAGCTGCTGCTTTCACATCATCGTTTGCACCGTTCTCTACAAGTTTCTCTACAGATGCTTTGAGTCTTTCACGGATCGTATTCTGTGCAAGAAGCATACCATATCCAAACTCTGCGTTATCCTCAAACAATGAGTTAGACCATGCCGGACCTCTTCCCTGTGGGTTTACTGTATAAGGTGTAGACGGTGAAGAGTTACCCCAGATAGAAGAACATCCTGTTGCATTTGCAATGTACATTCTGTCACCGAATAACTGTGTGATCAGTTTTGCATAAGGTGTCTCACCACAACCTGCACAAGCTCCTGAGAACTCAAGCAATGGCTGTTTGAACTGGCTTCCTTTTACGGTTGTCTCTTTGAATTTTGCAACCACTTCCGGTTTGATCGGAAGCTCTGTTCCATAATTGAAGAAATCCTGTTTTCCGGCATTTGCTTCCATGTTGCCCATAACGAGTGCTTTTTCACCCTTCTTACCTGGACATACATTTGCACAAGATCCACATCCTGTACAGTCATAAGCAGATACTGCGATGGAGAACTTCATGTTCGGCATACCCATCATGTCGATCATATCCATACCTTCCGGTGCGTTTGCTGCCTCTTCTTCTGTCAGCGCGATCGGACGGATAACTGCATGCGGACATACATATGCACAGCGGTTACACTGGATACAGTTGTCCGGCTGCCAGATCGGGATATCTACTGCGATTCCACGTTTCTCATATGCTGAAGAACCGGATGGTGTAGAACCATCTACATATTCATTAAATGCAGATACCGGAAGTGTATTTCCTTCCTGTGCATTTACTTTTGCCTGGATATTTTTTACAAAATCTACAACGTCTGCTCTTCCGCCTTCTCCAACGTGAGGAGTTGTAAGACCTTCATCTGCTGCATCTTTCCAGCTTTCCGGAACTGCGATTTCTACAACCTGTTTTGCACCTGCATCGATTGCATCGTAGTTCATCTGTACGATCTTGTCACCTTTTCTTCCGTAAGTAGCTTTTGCAGCTGCTTTCATCAGATCGATCGCTTCCTCTTCCGGAATGATCGCTGCAAGTTTGAAGAATGCTGACTGAAGAACTGTATTGATACGTCCGCCAAGTCCGATTTCTTTACCAATCTTGATACCGTCGATCGTGTAGAACTTGATATTGTGATTTGCAATGTAGCTCTTAACCTGTCCCGGAAGGTGCTCTTCCAGTCCTTCCATATCCCATGAACAGTTCAGAAGGAATGTACCTCCATCAACCAGTTCCTGAACCATGTTGTACTTGTCAACATAAGAAGGATTGTGACATGCTACAAAGTTTGCCTGACGGATTAAATATGTTGATTTGATCGGTGACTTACCGAAACGCAGGTGAGACATTGTAACACCACCGGATTTTTTGGAGTCATAGTCAAAATATGCCTGTGCATACATGTCTGTGTTATCTCCGATGATCTTGATGGAGTTTTTGTTCGCACCAACAGTACCGTCAGCTCCAAGTCCCCAGAATTTACAGTTGATCGTTCCTTCCGGTGTTGTTACCAGAGGTTCGTCAGCTTTCAGTGACAGGTGTGTCACATCATCTTCAATACCGATTGTAAATTTCTGTTTTTCATCGTTGTGATATACTGCAACGATCTGTGCAGGTGTTGTATCTTTAGAACCTAATCCATAGCGTCCTGTATAAATCGGAACTGCATCAAATTTTGTTCCCTTTAATGCTGCAACAACATCCAGATACAGTGGCTCGCCAAGTGCTCCCGGCTCTTTTGTTCTGTCAAGAACAGAAATCTTCTTCACAGAATCCGGAATTGCATTGATCAGTGCTTCCGCTGAGAATGGTCTGTAAAGGCGAACTTTTACAACACCGACTTTTTCTCCGGCTGCCATCAGATAATCGATTGTCTCTTCGATCGTATCACAGACAGAACCCATTGCAACGATCACGTGCTCTGCATCTTCTGCTCCATAGTAGTTGAACAGTTTATAGTCTGTTCCAATCTTCTCATTTACTTTATCCATATAATTCTGAACGATTGCAGGAAGTGCATCGTAATATGGATTACATGCTTCTCTTGCCTGGAAGAAAATATCAGGGTTCTGAGCAGAACCTCTCTGACATGGATGGTTTGGATTCAGTGCGTGTGCACGGAATTCGTCAATTGCATCTTTATTTACTAAATCTTCCAGATCTTCGTAATCCCATGTCTCAATCTTCTGAATCTCATGAGATGTTCTGAATCCGTCAAAGAAATTGATAAACGGAATCTTTCCTTCCAGTGCTGCACAGTGTGCAACTGGTGTCAGATCCATAACTTCCTGCACACTGGATTCACACAGCATCGCTGCACCTGTCTGACGACATGCATAAACGTCAGAGTGATCTCCAAAGATAGAAAGCGCATGGCTTGCAAGTGCACGTGCGGATACGTTGAATACACCCGGGAGCTGCTCTCCTGCCACTTTATATAAGTTAGGAATCATCAGCAGTAATCCCTGAGATGCTGTAAATGTTGTTGTCAACGCTCCTGCTGCAAGAGAACCGTGTACTGCTCCTGCCGCACCTGCCTCAGACTGCATCTCTGTTACATGAACAGTTGTTCCGAAAATATTTTTTCTTCCTTCTGTTGCCCACTCATCAATATGCTCCGGCATAACGGATGACGGTGTGATCGGGTAGATAGCTGCAACTTCTGTGTATGCATAAGAGACATGAGCTGCTGCCTGGTTACCGTCCATGGTTTTCATTTTTCTTGCCATTTCTTGTTCCTCCTTCGAAATTACATTGTAAAACGAATTTTTTACATGTAATCTCATTATATCTCGATTAGTTGTAAAAGTCCATACGAGCCGTCCCATTTCTTGTTTCTTTTTTGGTGCAGTTGTCTGGTTTCTCTTTCTGATTTTCTTTTGGAAATTCTATTTCCATGCAGACCGGCTGCAGCTTTTCGTATAAAATAAAAAGCACCTCCCACGGAAGTGCCTGTCCCCTCTTGTATTCTCTTTTTCCATTTACCATGCATGCAGCCAGAATTTTCCTAAAAACCAGATAAGAAATGCAAAAATTGCCATCACTCCGATTGCAAGCGGAAGCAGAAGTTCACAGAATGCCAGAATAACTGCCAGTTTGTCTTTTCGGCTCATCTCGATCGGTTCCTGCTTTTTCTTTTCTTCACGCGCTTTCTTTTTGGCTTCTTTTCTGACTGTGCGAAGACCTTTTTCAAATTCGATTTTCTGCTTTTGTCCATCCGGCTGTGTGTCTGACTTTTTCGCTTTTTCTTCCTCTTCAAACAGCAGATCCGGCCTTGGTCCCTGTCCCAGTTTCAATAGATTTTTCATAATGCCCTCTTTGAAAAATGCCCCCGATGCGATTACCGGGGGCGAAATTTAAGTTTTCCTTACATTTTTTGTATTGTCAAAAGATTTTATACATAGTGACAAGCTACAAAGTGTTCATTTCCTACATCTCTGTACTCCGGTGCTTCCTGTGCACATTTCTCTGTCGCATATGGACAGCGTGTACGGAATTTACATCCGGACGGCGGATTCGACGGAGAAGGAAGATCTCCGCTCAAAATGATACGATCTCTCTTTCTTGTCGGATCCGGCACCGGAATCGCTGACATCAGCGCTTTTGTATATGGATGCAGCGGATTGTCGAAAATTTCATTTTTATCTGCCATCTCCACAATATTTCCAAGATACATAACTGCCACACGATTACTGATGTACTCTACAACTGACAAGTCATGCGAAATGAAAATGTAGGAGAAGTTGTTTCTCTCCTGAAGATCTCCGAGCAGGTTGATGATCTGTGACTGAATAGACACGTCCAGCGCCGATACCGGCTCATCACAGACGATCAGTTCCGGATTCAGAATCAGGCTTCGTGCAATTCCGATACGCTGTCTTTGTCCACCGGAAAACTCATGCGGGTAACGGTTGATATAATACGTAGGAAGTCCGCAGATTTCCATTGTCTCCAATACCTTTTCACGTGCTTCTGCCTTACTCATCAATTTGTGATCAAGCAGAGCCTCCCCGATGATGTTTCCGACCGTCATACGGGGATTCAAAGAAGCGTAAGGATCCTGAAATACCATCTGCATCTGCAGACGTTTTGCACGCATTTCCTTTTTGGAACATTTTGCAAGGTCCTCTCCTTTGAAAATGACCTTTCCGTCTGTGATATCATGCAGTCTTAAGATCGTTCTTCCGGCTGTTGATTTTCCACATCCGGACTCACCTACGATTCCCAGTGTCTCACCACGTCTCAGTTTGAAAGAAATTCCATCTACAGCTTTGACATGTCCGACTGTTCTTGTGATCAGACCGCCACGGATCGGGAAATATTTTTTCAGATTCTGGACATCCAAAATGATTTCATTTTCTCTGTTCATTTATACTTCCTCCTTTTCCGGTGCGTTGACAAAGCATGCAACATAATGACCGTTTCCAACGTGTACCAGTTTTGGTTCTTTTTCTTTACAGCCTTCCTGACAGAACTCACATCTCTCATTGAAATGGCAGTTCTCCGGCATATTGATCGGGTTCGGAACCTGTCCCGGGATCGAATACAGACGCTCATTGTGATTGGTCTTACCGATGATCGGTTTTGATTTTAACAGCCCGATTGTATATGGATGCATCGGATTCTGGAAAATATCCAGTACTTTTCCTTTTTCCACAACATTTCCGGCATACATAACAACCACGTAATCTGCCATCTCTGCAACGACGCCCAGGTCATGCGTGATCAGCATGATGGACATATCCATTTCCTCTTTCAGCTTGCGCATCAGATCCAGAATCTGTGCCTGAATCGTTACATCCAGCGCAGTCGTCGGCTCATCTGCGATCAACAGCTTCGGATTACATACCAGAGCCATTGCAATCATGATACGCTGACGCATACCACCGGAAAGCTCGTGAGGATAGCATTCCATGATTTCTTCCGCTCTCGGAATACCAACCAGTTTTATCATTTCCAGAGCTTTTGCTCTTGCTTCTTCTTTTGTTGCATCTGTATGGAAAAGAATACTTTCCATGATCTGATGTCCGACTTTGAGTACCGGATTCAGAGAAGTCATCGGCTCCTGGAAGATCATTGCAACATCTTTTCCGTTGACATGCTCCATTTCGCTCTTGCTCAGCTTCAGTAAATCTCTTCCATCCATCAGGATCTCACCATCCACGATTTTTCCCGGAGGTGACTGAACCAGATGCATCAGAGAGAGTGAAGTAACACTCTTTCCACATCCGGATTCTCCTACTACACAGACTGTCTCTCCTTTGCGGATCTCAAAATCAACGCCGTTGACTGCCTTGACAATTCCAGCGTCTGTATAGAACCATGTATGAAGATTTTTAAATTCTATAAATGCCATAACTTTTCTCCTTGTCAAAACTTACTTAGCGTTTCATTTTCGGGTCAAATGCATCTCTGAGGCCATCACCTACAAGGTTCACCGCAAGTACTGTCAATAAGATACAGAATCCTGCCGGCATCCACAGCCATGGACGCAGTTTGAATGTCATCAGGTTTGTTCCTGCAGATACCATCTGTCCCCAGCTGGACATCGGAGGAAGTACACCGACTCCCAGATAAGACATGGTGGATTCCATGATGATCGTATCACCGATTGCCAGTGTTGCTGTAACAATGATGATCGGGATAACATTCGGCATAATATGTTTGAAAATCTTATGCAGATCGCGGATACCAAGTGATTCCGCTGCTGACATATAATCCATCTCACGGATCGAAAGTACCTGACCTCGGATATACCGGCACGTACCGGCCCATCCGATCGCCGCAAGGATTACCATCAGATAATATACACGAACTCCGGTGTCCACTTTCCAGTCTGACATCATGGCACTGAGCATGATCAGAATCGGCATCGTCGGCAGAGACAGAATAACGTCTACTACACGCATGATGACAAAATCCACAACTCCGCCATAGTATGCTGCGGTACAACCTAATAATGCACCGATAAAGATCTGAAGTGCTGTCGCCGCCAGACCAACTGTCATGGAAATACGTCCTCCATAAAGAAGACGGGTAAAGACATCTCGTCCATTTTCGTCTGTTCCAAACCAGTGCTGTGCACTCGGCGGCTGTTTTGCATTCGCAATATCAGTTGCTGTAATATCTGAATACGGAGATACGATTGGTCCCACAATACAAAGAACGATCATGACTCCTAAAAAGATCAGTCCGGCGATCGCCAGCTTGTTTCTGGACAGGCGCTTCATCGCAAGTCTCCAGGGGGATTCCATGCTTTTATTCTCTGCTGCCTGTTTTGCAATTTTCTTATTTGCATCTTGTGTTTTTTTCACGTGTCCTCCTCCTTTCTACTTCAAACGAATACGTGGGTCAACCGCACCATATAACAGGTCGGAAAGTAAGTTTCCGAGCATTGTAAGTACTGCAAGGAACATTGTGAATCCCATCATAAAGAGATAATCTCTCTTTCCGATAGAATCCAGGAATACTTTACCGATTCCAGGCCATGCAAATACAGTCTCTGTGATCATTGCACCTGCAAACAGTCCCGGGATCGCACCACCAACATAAGTTACAATCGGAATCATCGCATTCTTTAACGCATGTTTGTAAATTACCACTTTTTCCGGAAGTCCCTTTGCACGGGCAGTTCTGATGTAATCCTGATTGATTACCTCAAGCATGGATGTACGCACATAACGCATGGTACCACCCAACTGGATCACTGTCAGTGTCACAACCGGAAGGATCATATGAAGCACTACGTCTAAAACATAAGCCCCGCCTGTATTGTTTGCTCCGGCAGTTATCATACCGTCAAGAGGAAGAACCCCCAACTTGACAGAGAACACATGCCGCAGAATCATTGCCAGGAAGAATGATGGCAGTGAAATACCGGCAAATGCTACTACCGAGAATGTATTGTCAAAAATTGAATATTGCTTGGTCGCCGAAATAACGCCGATTGGAATCGCGATCAATAGTTGCAGTATGAACGCTACAGCAGCTACTAAAAACGAGTTCCATACAAATTTACCGATGACTTCTGTTACCGGAATCTTGTAACTGATCGAGATACCAAAATCTCCTCTGATCGCATGACTTGCCCAGTTTACGTATCTTTCCGGTATCGGTTTGTCTAATCCTAAAAGTGCTTTGTTCTGCGCTATCTTCTCTGCTGTGATGTTTCCGCCTGCATGAGCATCAACGGCATCTCCCGGCAGGCTTGCTACCAAAAGAAATACAACCATAGATACACCGATCAGAATAGGAATCATCGTGAGAACACGGCGAGTTGCATATTTCCACATTTGTTAAAAACCTCCAATCTTTATTTGACTCTGTTTTGCTCATGATCAAATAACTTAATTTTGCCCGCAGGAAATAGAACGAATCGAGTTCGTATCCACCCCCTGCGGGCCGTTTGTTCGAAGGGAAACCTCGCTGGATCCCTATTTGAGCTTCAAGTCTTACGGCTTTGTTATTTTTTTAGAGTACTTCGATTACTCAACTTCAATGTTGACAATCTTATCCTGCTGATACCATTTTACATATGAGCTCTGCTCGATGTTCTGTACACGAGTGTTGTAGCAGATCAGGTCACATCTCTCGTAAATCGGGTATGTCGGAAGATCTTCATTGATCAGTTTGTAAATTTCTTTGTATTTTTCTTTCTGCTCTTCTTTCGAAGTAGAAGCCAGTGCCTCTGCGAGCATCTTGTCCAGTTCTGGATTTGCATATCCTGTGTGGTTCTGAGATCCGCCTGCTTCCGGACTTGCAAATGTTCCTGTCAGATCTGGATCTGCTGTCAGTCCCCATGCCATGAACAGCATATCAAATGTACCGTTCTGAGATTTAGACTGCAGTGTCGGCCAGTCAACATACTCTGCCTGGAAGTCGATACCAAGCTGTCCGTATGCGTCGATCATCAGTGGGATCATAGTATCTGTTACGATGTTTCCAGACATTGCACTGAAGACGATCTTCATCTGTTTTCCGTCTTTCATCAGCTTGTCGCCGTCTTTTTCCCATCCGGCTTCTTTCAGAAGCTCTGCTGCTTTGTCAAGATCATAATCGTATGTTTCCAGACCTTCGTCATCATACAGCCATGAAATCGGCGCCTGAGGAATATTCAGTGTGATTGCATACTGTCCGTAAACAGCCTGGTTCAGAGACTTACGGTCGATTGCATGAAGCAGCGCCTGACGCACTTTTGCATCCTGGAAAATCTCATTTTTATGGTTTACTGCCACATATCCATATCCAAGAGTCGGCTGGATCTTCATGTTGATGAATCCTGCTGCCTGTGCTTCTTCGATGTGGTCATCATCGCAGACAACCTGATCGTGGATATCTACATCACCTGTCTCTACTGCCTGAAGCTCTGCATTTGTAGCAACAACTTTGAAGATCAGGTTCTTTGTCTTAGGCTCTCCCAGGTAGAAGTTCGGGTTTGCTTCCAGAGTCGCAGATGTTTTTTCTTTGTACTCTTTCAATACATATGCACCATTCGATACATAGTCAACCATATTCAATGATTTGAATTTAGAAAGGTCACCTTTCTTGATCAGATCTCCATATTTTGCTGTAGAGATCGGCACTGCAGAACCTAATACATAAGGTGCACTTGTGTTTGCTGCTTCCAGAGTAATCTGGATTGTGCTTTCATCTACTACCTTGATACCGGAAATCTCAGTTGCACTTCCGTTTTTGTAATCTTCATATCCTACAACGTTTACTTTGGAAATATCCTGATATCCATCATAGCTTGGATCTGATACGACTTTATACCAGTTTACATAGTCTTCCGCTTTTACGTCTGATCCATCGTTGTATTTTTCTTTTGTCAGCTTGTATGTGTAAACTTTACCGTCATCAGAAACTGACATGCTGGCTGTACCGTCAACGATCTCTCCTTTGTCATCATTGACACTCAGAGATGCCGTTGTAGCTGTCACAACCTGGAAATCCTCATTTGCTTCCCAGTATACCGGGTTGAATACACCTGCAAAGTCTGCAACACCTGCGATCAGTGTGTCTTTTCTCTTTGCTGCTGTCTCAGGAAGTGCAGAAGGATCCTCTGCTTCGATCAGCTGGTTTGTTGCTTCTAATGAAGTATTTGTGTCCTGTGATTCTGTTTTTTCACTTGTTTTCTTATTGTCTGACCCACTGCCGCAAGCCGCAAGTGAAAGTGCCATTACTGCCGCTAAAAGGCAAGCTAATGCTTTCTTTTTCATATTTTTTCCTCCTTGAAAAATATTTATGTTGATTCCTGCATTTTCCGATTTATTTACTCTGTTTTTTCATAGCCGTATTACCCATCTGTTGCTGAAAATGCGGAAACAAACACGATTCATCGACCGGGCTCTTATTTCATCATTACTCCCAGTTTTTCTGTCAGTGTGCGTACGCATCCCTCTTCAAACGGAACCTGAAGTCCCACTTCTTTTAACATCTCTGTATAGAAATCACTTGCAGATAACCTGCACAGCTTCAAATAGCTCTGCCATGCCGCTTTGTAGTCTTCATCCATCCAGATTTTGTACTGCATCGCACAGGTCTGTGCCAGTACATAGTCTATATAATAAAACGGAGTATCATAAATGTGAAGCTGTTTTTGCCAAAAACCACCTTTTTCCATAAATGGATCTCCTTCGTAATCAAGATGTGGTTTGTATTCTTCCTCCAGCTTCTTCCATGCCGCATGTCTCTCATCCGGTGTCAGATCCGGATTGCTGTAGACAATATGCTGGAATTCGTCCACCATGCATCCGTACGGAATAAATGCGATCGCATCTTCCAGATGCATCTGTCTGTATGTGTCAGCTTCTTCTTTAAAAAACAAATTCATCCATGGTTCTGTAAAGAATTCCATAGACATAGAATGAATCTCTGCTGTCTCCATCGTGATATCCCAATGCTCTTCGATCGGATCACTTCCAGAAACATATCCCTGGAACGCATGACCGCACTCATGTGTCACAACATCCACATCTCCGCTTGTTCCATTGAAATTGGCAAAAATAAACGGTGCGCGATATTTCGGAAGATATGTCATATAACCGCCGGCCTTTTTTGTCTTTCTGCCGAGCACATCAAAGAGTTCATTCTCCATCATAAATTCAAAGAACTCTTTTGTCTCCGGTGAAAGCTCCTCATACATCTTCTGTCCATTCGCCATGATCTCTTCCGGAGTTCCCTGTGGTTTTGGATTTCCGTCCACGAAATACATGTTCTCATCAATATAAGAAAGCTTCTGAAGACCAAGTCGTTCCCGTCTTCTCTCATGCATCTTTTCTGCAAGCGGTACGAAATACTCTTTGATCTGTCTGCGGAAATTCTCCACCTCTTCTCTTCCGTAAGAATTGCGGTTCATCCGGTAATATCCGAGTTCTACATAATTCTCATATCCGAGGAGTCTTGCCTGTGCCGTACGATTTTTCACCAGTTTATCATAGATCTCATCCAGCTCTTCTGCTTTACTCTGGAAAAACGCGCTGTACTTTTCATGCGCTCTGCGTCTGATCTCTCTGTCCTCATGTGTCATATACGGACGCAACAGGGACAGATTCAATGTCTCACCATCCCAGTCAATCTTCGCACTCGCAATCAAATTGTCATACCGGGTTGTCAGCGCATTTTCTTCCTGCATCAACGGAATGAGCTTCTCGTCCATGGCCTTGAATTCAAGCTCCATACTCTTAAATGCCACTTTTCCGATCTTCTCTTCCAGTTCTGCTTTGTATGGAGAATAATAAAGTACTTTTCTGTATTCAGTCTCCTGATTGCTGATCGTAGGCAGTACTTCATTATAATAGTCCTTCTCTTCACTGTAGAATGCATCAGCAGTATCTACATCACTGCGAATCATCGCAATCTGAATCATCGTGCTGTACTCGTCACGCAGCTCATAAAACTTTTGATGAATCGCAAACTGCTCTTCTCCGCTCTTTGCAGCCTTCAGTTCCTGTGTCAGCTCTTTGAGCCCTGCCACAACGGCATCTGTATCAACCCTCTGATAAGGCATCTCTGCAAACTTCATAGCCTTTCCTCCTTATTCTATCTATCTATCTGCTTTTGCCCTTTTATATTTTTTCTCGTTCCTAGTGATAATAAATCACCGCGCTAAAGTGTTATTATTATAAATTGGTATTCAGATTTTTTTATTATATACCACTTCCAACACGATTTCAAGTTATTTTTAATTTTATTTTTGCAATTTCAATCTTGTTTTCTTGCATTTTAGCACTTTTTAACTTCTATTGAGAGATAAAAGAACAAAAAACTGCAGCGAAAGCACTGCAGTTTTTCGTTTTTGTCCTTTATTTAACAAATTTTATTTTCCTGTACTTTTTTTTGCAAGCATCGAATATCTGGAATGATTTTTTCTCAGATACACAAGCAAAACACCTGTTGTCACTACCAGCACACCTGCCAGAAGCTGGGAAACAGGAAGTCCGATTCCCGGCAGGAGAAGCTGATCTGTCCGGAGTCCTTCGATCCAAGCGCGTCCAAGTCCATACCCGAACATATAAAGAAGGAACAACTCTCCCTCGTATTTTTTATGCTTTCGATATGCAAACAGCAAGATCAAAAGAGCACAGCACCACAAAGATTCATATAAAAAAGTAGGATGCACCTGAATGTATTCTACGCCATCGATCATCTGGATATGTGCTCTCATCTGCTCTGTCACATCAGAGCTTCTCACTGCATCGATCGGAAGCCGCATCGCAAACAAACTGTCCGTATATCCGCCAAACGCCTCTCTGTTAAAGAAATTCCCCCAGCGTCCCAGCATCTGTCCGTTTAACAGGGCAAGCGCGATCGTATCAAAAATCTGGGGCGCACTCAAATGCTTGATCTTCGCTGCAATGATCACAGTCAGTACTGCTGCAATCACACCGCCGTAGATTGCAAGACCGCCTTCCCGGATATTCAAAATTTCCAGAAGATTGTCTTTGTACATATCCCAGGAAAAGAGCACATAATATAATCTTGCTCCGATGATCCCGAATACAACACCGAACATTCCCATATCCAGATAACTCTCCGGATCCTGTCCGGTACGCTTCGCCTCTGATGTCGCGATCACAAAGCCCAGAAGGATCGCCGTGCCGATGATGATTCCGTAATATGCGATCTCAAATCCAAATACCGAGATTGTCTTTCCGACATGTTCCAAATGGATTCCCAGATGGGGAAAACTAATATCATAGTGCATGCTTCCTGCCTCCAATTATTATACGTTAAAGCGGAATACGATAATATCTCCGTCCTGAACTACATACTCTTTTCCTTCCAGTCTTACCAGACCTTTCTCTTTGGCAGCCGCATGTGTTCCGCATGCCATCAGATCATCATAACTTACCACCTCCGCACGGATAAATCCACGTTCGAAATCTGTATGGATCTTTCCTGCTGCCTGAGGTGCCTTTGTTCCCTTTGTGATCGTCCATGCACGGCACTCCTGCTCTCCCGCTGTCAGATAGCTGATCAGTCCGAGCAGATGATAACTTGCTTTGATCAGTTTTTCCAGACCGGACTCCTCCAGACCAAGATCATCCAGGAATAACTTTTTCTCATCCTCATCCAGCTCTGCGATCTCCTGTTCAATCTGTGCGCAGACTACAAATACTTCACAGTTCTCTTCTGCTGCGTATTCCCGCACTTTCTGTACTCCGGCATTGTCTGCACCGTCATTTGCCAGATCGTCCTCTGTCACATTTGCCGCAAAGATCACCGGCTTGTATGTCAGAAGATTGTAGCTTGTCAGCCACTCCTGTTCTTCCTCATCGTCTGTTGTAAAGCTCTTCGCCATCTTATTTTCTTCCAGATGCTCTTTGATGCGTTTTAACAGCTCCAGCTCTTTTGCTGCTGTCTTATCATTTCTGGAAAGCTTTACCACTTTTGCGATCCTTCTCTCCAAAATCTCCAGATCGGAAAAGATCAGTTCCAGGTTGATCGTCTCGATATCACGCAGCGGATCGATACTTCCGTCCACATGTACAATATTACTGTCCTCAAAACATCTCACAACATGCACAATTGCATCTACTTCTCTGATGTTGGCAAGGAACTGGTTTCCAAGTCCCTCTCCTTTTGATGCCCCCTTTACCAGACCTGCAATATCTACGAACTCAATGGCTGCCGGTGTGATCTTCTTTGTATTGTACATCTCACCCAGAACATCCAGTCTGTGATCCGGTACGGTCACAACTCCCACATTCGGGTCAATGGTACAGAACGGATAGTTTGCGGATTCTGCTCCGGCTTTTGTCAACGAATTAAATAATGTACTCTTTCCTACGTTTGGTAATCCTACGATTCCTAATTTCATTTTCTCTATTTCCTCCTATAAATCCTTTGATTTCAAGGGATTTCAGCATACTTATTTTTGCAAGTGGGCCATTTAGTGGGCCATTATATTGCCATAAGCGCTTCTGCCACCAAGTCCATTTCTTTTTTCTTTTCTTCCTCAGTAGTATGAACATATAAGTTCATCGTAATTCCAATATTCGAATGGCCCAGTAACATCTGAAGTGTTTTCGGTTTCATTCCTGCTTCAATACATCTGGTAGCAAACGTATGTCTCAAGATATGCATCGAAAATCTTGGAATTTTTGCTTTATCACAGATTTTAAACAACGCTGTATCATATGTACTGTTCTTGACAGGCGTTCCTTTTCGACACAGAAACACAAATTCTTCCCATTCTGTTGAAATTTCTGAAATCCTCTTATTCTTTTCTTTTTGTTTTTTTAGTATAGCAACCGCTTCTTCTGTTAAGGGTATCGTGCGGTAACCTGATTTACTCTTTGGTTCTCCGATACGCCACTCCTTTGCACTGTAACGATATTCCATACTTCTGCGAATCTGAATTGTTTTGGATTTTAAATCGATATCTTTCCATTTCAATCCTACCAATTCGCCTGTTCGCAATCCGGTTTGTAGTATAAAACGATACTGATTTTCATAGCTTTGACCTTCTGCGTATTGTAAAAATGTTTTTTGTATGTCTCTTGTTAATGCAACCTTCTTCTCAGATGGCTTTCCCATATCACTTTTCACAGATTTTTTACAGGGATTGCTACACAAGACTTCATTTTCTTTTGCATACTCAAACATGTTGTATAATGCAATTCTTGCCTGATAAATTGTAGATGTACGATACTCCTGATCTGCCATATCATAAAATATTTTCTGACAGTGAAGTGGTTTCACGTCTGATAGTGGCATCTCCCCAATTACCGGTTTAATATTTTTAATATATCTCTCCGTATAATTGCGAACAGTATTGGAACGGACTATTTTCTTTTTTATCCCAATCCAATAATCAAACCATTGATTGACCAGCATATCTGATGGCATTGAAATATCACTGTGTTCATCCACATAAGTTGCATCAGCAATCCACGCTCTGCATTCTTGCAGCTTTTTGAATCGTTTATGTTTTCTCTTTCCAAACCGATCTACAAATCTGGCTGAGTACAATCCCGTACTTTCCTGGGATATTCCCTTGCCAAGTTCTTTGCCTTTTAAATCTTTTCCCATATTTCAGCTCCTCTCATAAGAAGCCCTAATACAGTACCTTGTATTATACCATAGCATCTTATTTTTGTGAATATTCATTTTCATCTCATCTCCTGTTTGTTCATAAAATCCTTTCTTTATGGTTTAACGTGCGTAGCATACACTTCTATCCGCAATACACACGATTATTCTTTGTATCAAGTCTGCTACTCGTAAGTAATACAAAATTGTCAAAATGACAATACTGTATTCCAAGACCTGTCATAGTTCATAAATAGTCACCGTGTCACTTCTATCTCTTCTTGTATATAAAATGTGTAACCATAACATTAATAAGCACTAAAGAAAACGTTACACCTACCGTAACATGAATCGGCCAATGAAATGTAAAATATGACAATTTATTTTCCATATAAATCTTTACTCCAACCAAAGTGGCCATTCCTGCAGTAAGCAACATTCCCATCACACACATAAAATAATAACCGCCTTCTCCAAAGAACATTAATTTCATTTGCTTATCGGTCATCCCAATACTTTTCATAATATCAAATTCTTTTCTCCGTGCGTACATCCCGGTAAATACAACATTACAATAATTGGTCAATCCCGCAATGAATAATATGATACTTACAGCACCTAAGAGAATTCTATTTCCTCTCATATATGTTTCTTTTTGTTGCATCAGATCTGATTTACAGATGACAAAAACTCCTGCTTCGCCGGTTCCTTCATCCATTGATACTTCTGTCATTTCGGATCGTTTCTTATTTTCCTCGGATATCAGCTCGTTGATCTGTGTTTTCACATAAGGTTCTTTTTTCGGATCAGCAGTTAATTCCATTGTTAATATCTTTTTCTCAGTCGGTATCTTTTGAAAACCTTTCTCACTGATAAAATAATATAAGCTGCCTTCTCCATGCCAGGATTGATGTATTTCCGGAAAATTATCGCTCTGCCGGTCTAAATACCCACATAGGGTAAATGTTTCTGATTCTTTTTGAGGAAATTCGTCTTTCTCTTGTTCCTCTTCGCTCTTGAAATTGCTTAGTTCTTTTCTACGAATCGCATCTTCCCTTGAAATCAAAGTTTTAAAATATACCGGTTCACCAATTGCTTCATCTGCAAGTTTTTGCTGTTCCGGAGTCAGCATATGATCATGTATGATCAGCACGCCATTTCCCTCTTCCAAAGATTCCATATCAATATTGAGTTGATTATCCTGCACGTATTTCTTAAGTGACAAGATTTGATTTTCATCTATAACTTGTACAGTGTCCCAGCTAAATCCTTCCACCATATTGTCATCTGTAAGATTCGAAAGCCCCTCGTCATAAGGACGAATTCCCTTCTTAGATATAGCCGTAGTTACATAGGCTCCTTCAATCAGATTGGAGTTCTCCCAATCGATACCATCTATCTTGTGTAGTTTTTTCTCTAACTCTTGAGAAATTGGTGCAAATTCATCATAATCATTGTCATACAACAGTTCTACACCGTCTCCCTGTGTTAACAAAGGATCCACATCGATTTCTCTGGTTTTATATTCTTCCCCACAACCCTGGCTTTTCCCGAATTCGCTAAACTCTCCTGCCAGCAAAAAATCAGGACGTTTCTCGAGCAGATACTTATAATCACATCCATTTGTAAGTACGTTCATTAAAATAAAAGACAGGACTCCCAAAAATATAGAAAGACTTGTAATTATAAATCGTACTTTATATCGTGTTATATTTTCCCATGCAATATAAAACATTTCTCCTGCCTCAGAACGTTTCAACACCAGTTTTCCAGGATGTTTTTCTTTTCTGTCACCCATATTTCCATCATAAGTGGCACTCTCAATACAAGACAGCTTCGTTATTTTTCTAATAATTTCTTCTGATGCCATCCACAAAATTCCATTTACAAATACAACAGAAAGCAAAAGAATCCACGGTCTGAAAAAGGAAAGTATTGTGTTTCCTCCCATTTCCTGATAAAAATGAACCCCTAATATTTCCGGTATCATTAAGACTAAAATCACTACAGAGAGCAAGCTTCCCAAGACAGAACCTTTTAACATAAGTGACCTCATTTGCTTCCGGTAAATTTTCGTGATTTGTCTTTCTGTAGCTCCAATTGTGTGAAGCAGTCCGAGATTTTGAATATCTTCACTCATGGATATCCAAAGAACATTACGCACAAGAAAATATATTCCACACAAAATACCTAGCGTTCCCAATATCACCAGCTCATATCCACCTGATAATTTAGAAACAGCAGTATATTGTGCTGTATCAGAAACGTATATCTTCTGTTCTGCGCTCTTCATCGGTAATGTCTGATATAATTTTTCTTCTATTTTGCTTCTGCTTAAATGATTGCTCTGACTGAAAAGTAAAGTATAGGAACCCTTTTCCAGGTTTAACTCATTAATTTTGTCATGTGAAATATATCCGGTTGCCAGTTCATTTCCAGAGTCCGTATACCAGCCACATAGTTTGAATGTTTCTTTCGAATGTTCGAACACACCTTTGTATACATCTAAGTTTATTTCCATTCCCTGGTCTGGTTCAGAAATACCAAGTTTTTTCAATGCCCGCTCCGACAATAGAATTTCATCCTTTTTCTGTGGGTAGCTTCCAATCACATTGGTATATGCCGGCTTCAAAAAAG
>OGYU01000076.1_pt1 | contig 69503 bp, 74 predicted proteins | sample 1576581 | NCBI WGS metagenome assembly OGYU01 (sample SAMEA3541547, study PRJEB24748) | human gut metagenome | biome: human gut; feature: human-associated habitat; material: faeces | place: China | collected 2012 | reverse complement strand
AAGGATTAACTGTTTCAAAAACTTATGTGCTTCATGAAGATTTAGCACCTGCAGGTTACAATGTTGCAAGTGATATTGAATTTACAATCTCTGATACAGGAGAAGTTCAAAAAGTGGTTATGAAAGATGAAGCAAAACCTGTTGTTGTAAAAACTGGCGATGATACAGACTATAAATCATTGAGTGCGTTACTAATTGCTAGTGGATTATTAATTGCAGCAGTGATTTGTAAAATCAAAAGAGGTAAAGATGAATAAAAAGGATTAGATAATTTCAAATTCAATTAATTTAAAATATTTTTAACAATATGAGTGCAATAAATACAGTTTGCGTGCAAGTTGTTGAATGTAGCAGAAGATATCATAAAATATAAGTAACAAAGAGCTCTTAAATAAAAAAATGGAGGAACAATAAAATGAGAAAATTATAAAATGAGAAAATTATTAATTAGCCTTTTTTCGGCAAGTATGTTATTAAGTGGGATAACTTCTGTTAATGCACAAACTGTATCAAATGATGTTACAGTTCAAACATATCAAGAAGTAATCAATGGAGTAGAATGTGATGTTACTACTTATGACAGTGATAATTTATATAAAGTTAATTATCAAGATTCAACAGGAGAAAAACATATTGGGATTTTAAATAAAGATACTAAAGAATTAACGGTTGACGGAGATGTTATAGAATATTCAGTTACTTCAGGAACACCTGTTTTAGCAGATTCTCTCTCTATATCAACATATGCTAGTTCTGATTGGACACCAGTGCTAGTTACAAAAGGTATTAAAGTAAGCTGTTCACCAATTTTTAAATCATTAGGGTATGTTACAACAGCAATTATTACTGCGGCTGGAAAAACTGTTGGTGCTAGATTAGGTAGTGCAAAAGTAGGAGAAGTAGTAGGTAAGGCTCTTGGATCAGCTGCGAGAGATGCTGTAAGCAAAGTTAATGTTACTTTTAAATATGATTTGTATAGAACAAAAAATCCTGTATATGTTTCATCAAATGCATCAGTAAAAACAACAGGATACAGATATCAAAATTATGCTATGAATGCAACATATAAAGGAAAAACTTTTTCAAAAACTACTACGGTTTGTGGTAGCTGGTGGTCATCAAGCAATCCGTATTAAAGATTGGAATATTTTTATAATCCATAGTAAAATTGAATATGGGTGATGTTATGAAAGTTGTAATAATTGATGATGATATCAATTTTGCATATAAATTAAAGAATTATCTTATAAAATTTAACACTATTTCTTTTGACATAGAGATCAACAATTATGATAAAGAATTTGAATTATACTTTTTAGACATAGATATGCCAGATATGGATGGCATATCTTATGCTAGAAGTATAAAAAAGAAGTATCCTCTTTCACGAATTATATTTGTTTCTTATAGAAGCGATTTAGTATTTGATGCAATTCAGGTATTCCCATTTTCTTTTGTAAGAAAGGAAAAAATGAATGAAGAACTTCCAATGGTTTTAGAAGAAATTTGTGAACTAGAAAAAGATAAAAAGAAGATGCTAAAGATAAATGAACAGTTTTCGCTGCCGGTAAATAGGATATGTTATATAGAGAAAAGAGGTTCCTATGCACATATTTATACAGAAAATAACGTGTATAAGTTAAGAAAGTCTTTAAGTAATATATTTGATTTTATGAACAGCCATTTTGTTTACATTAATAAAGGTACAATTGTGAATATGAAGTATGTTAATGAGTACCAAAAAGAAAACATTATTTTAAAAGACGGGACAATACTATATATGAGTCGAGGTAGGCGTAGTGAATTTATGTTATCTTATCTTAAATACAAGGAGGAGATATAGTTGGAATATCTATACATTGTATTTTTAACTTTATTTATATCTATATGTTGTTTGAAGTATTTTGATGTGACAGTTGACAAGAAAAATATTCTATTGGTGATTATTATTTCTCTATGCTGCTGTATGATTAATTTTCTCAAATTGCCTGATATGCTAAACACAGTAATTAGAGATAGCTTAATATACTTGTTTATTAGAAAATATATTTCAAAAGATAGAGATTTGGAAATAGTATCAATTATTTTGGTATTAGAAACAATTGCAAAATGCAGCTATTATTTATTTGTTTTGTTTGTTCCCTTAATTATTCAAGCAAATATATCAAATATTCTTTTATATAGTAATTATGAGCTTAAAATTTTAAGTTTGTTTATTTTATTTGTATTAATGGTAATGTATTTTCGTTCATCATATTTTTTAAATGTAAGATGTAACAGAATAACTTATGCCTTATTATCTACTTGTTCAGTAATTTCTTTATATGGATTAGAAGTTATTCCAACATTAGGAAATCAAATAAAAGAAAATCAATTATATTTTCTCTTACTTTCTTTTATGTATATTGTTGTAGTTAATATAATCATTTATATTTATCATAATCAACAAACACAACAAGAAATAGAAAATAAGGTTGTTTTAGAACAGGCTAGAATTTTGAAACAAGAAAAAGATATTATTTCTATACAAAATAAAATGATTGAAAACATTAAACATGATCTTAATTATTTTAAAGAAATGGTAAATGACGGTGCTAAAGATCATTTAAATGGAACAATTAAGAAAATTGATAAATATAATAGTAATTTTATTTTTGAAGATTATTTATTAAATAATTTTATTTCAAGAATGAAAACTGAAATGAAAGAAAATAATAAAGATTTAAAGTTAATTATCACAAATACAAATATATCGATTGATTTAACAATATATAACCAGCTCATTTCTATTATGGAATTTATAATCCAAAACAGCTTGGAAAGATTTATCCAGTTTCGTATACACTCTTTAGAAAATATGTCTATTTTTGAATTTACGTATATGCCAAAGAATAAAGACGTAATAAAATCTAAAGATAAAAAAAATAATGAAAATATTGTTTTTAATCAAGCGGCTCACCAATACATGGTATGCTCTTTGATTTTGGAAGGAGAAAAATCATATGAAAGAAATAACAGATAAAAACTTATTGTATTCAAAAAAAGGATTTTTGATAATAATATTTTTGATTTGCCTTATTGCAATGCCTATTTGTGAATATTATTTCGGCTTAGAATTTTCTACTGTATTCCCAATAGTAATAACGGATACATGGTTTATTACAAAAGCAATATTTTATGATAGAGAGGATAAAAGAAAAATATTATTTGATATTCTCTTCTCTGTTGCTATTACAGCAGGATGCCTTTATTTCTTATAAGAAACAACATTGAACTATCGTTATAGATAGTTCTTTTTAATTTTAAAGGAGGTGATGACTATAAGATGAAAATGAACAGTTTGATTTCATGGGTAGGTGGAAAAAAATCTATTAGAGATCTGATCTATGCAAGATTTCCACAAAACTATGGAAGATATATCGAAGTGTTTGGTGGAGGAGGGTGGGTACTGTTTGGGAAAAAGCCAGACAAGTTTGAGGTATACAATGACTTCAACAATAATCTATCAAATATGTTTGCTGTTGTAAGAGATCAGCCATTGGCTTTTATTCAGGAACTTGGTTATCTTCCTGAAAACGGAAGAAATATCTTTAATCTTTATAAAGAAATTATAACCAAGCAAAGAGTAGAAGATAAATTTTTACAGGAAGAAATGGAAAAGGTAAAGGTTTATTTTACCGAGCTTCAGCAAGAAGAAATTATGGAAATCATGAAGCAAGAACGGATTGAGAAACAGGATGTAAAACTTGCTGTTGCATTTTTTAAGCTTGTCAGATATTCCTATGGCTCAGGGTGTAAAACTTTTGGATGTCGACCTTACGATGTACGTAAAGCATTTAATACAGTCTGGCAAATCAGCGACAGATTGGCAAATACAGTTATAGAAAATAAGGATTTTGAGGCACTGATTATTCAATATGATCGATTAGATGCCTTTTTTTATTTGGATCCTCCCTACTATGAAACGGAAGGACATTATTCTGTCGTATTCACAAAGGAAGATCACATTCGCTTAAGAGACACCTTAAAGAAAATACAGGGGAAGTTCCTGCTTTCATACAATGACTGTGAATTTATACGAGATCTGTACAAGGATTTTTATATTGAAGGATTTTCAAGAATCAATAATATGGCTCTTCGTTATGACAAGGATTCACAGTTTCCAGAAGTGTTGATTTCCAATTACAATCCTATGAAGAATTCAGGAATACAGAAACAGCTTGATTTATTTGAGCAGGATGGAGGTGATGAAAATGATGAATGAGTATCAGATGAAACTTGAGGAAGGGAATAAAGTGACCCTTCCTGAAAGTTTAGTTAACAAGTTGCTGTTAAGAAAAGGTGAAACAGTCTGTTTGATTCAGGAAGATGGTATCAAGGACAAGTGCTTTAAAGTAACTGCAGAAAATGAAAAAGAACTGTTCGATGAAGATTTTTACTGCATTCCCAAAAGGGTATTTGATATGTGTCATTTGGATTATGAAAGTATTCAAATCATCGTTGAACAGGGACAAATGGTCATTACCAATCCACAGTATGTGTTGAGCTATTTAGGAAAAGATATGATTACCTGTCTTTTAAAGCAAAATGTGGATTTAAGATTATTTGCAAAGGATCTTGTAGATTTATTAAATGAACAGACAATCGAAGAAGCTGTTTAGAAAAGGAGGAAACAATGGTACAAATTTTAAAGAATAAAAAAGTAAAGGTTATTATCTGTTTGATGATCATCTTAATAATGCTTGTATTAACAATGAAACAGTCTTATGCGGCAGGAGATGTTTCAAGTGTTATCCAGCAGGCTTGGAAACAAATGGAGTCGCAGATTAAAAACATTGTCAACAATGTTGTGTTTCCTGTTATTGATATCATACTTGCTGTCTTTTTCTTTGCTAAACTTGCAATGGCATATTTTGATTACAGAAAACAAGGACAGTTTGATTGGACAACACCAGCAATACTGTTTGCGTGTTTAACGTTTTCTTTGATTGCACCAAACTATATCTGGAAAGTCCTATAGAGGAATAGATTATGTTTTTATGGGATTTTGTCGCAGATAAGGTCATGGGACAGATTGTTGACTGGATCTACAGTAAGCTACTTGAATTTTTAGGTGAATTCTTTGGCATGATGGGATCAATGGGAGCAGATCTGTTTGACTATGATTTTGTAAGAGCCATTATTGAACTGTTTAGACTTTTTGGATGGGCGCTGTTTGTTTCAGGAATGGTCGTTGCAGTATTTGAGATTGCCGTTGAATATCAAAGTGGTCGAGGCAGTATCAAAGATGCCTGTCTTAATGCTATGAAAGGGTTTATGGCTGTGTCTTTGTTTACTGTATTGCCTGTAGAATTATATAAGTTCTGTATTTCTTTGCAGGTAACCATGTCCAATGGACTTGCTAAACTTGTAGGAAGTCAGTCCGTAGGTGATTCAGCAATTAAGTCACTGTCGTATATGCAAAAGCTGTCGCTTGGAACGGTATTGCTTATCTTTTTGCTGATTATGATGGGCTATTCCATTATCAAAGTGTTCTTCGCAAATCTAAAAAGAGGAGGTATCCTTCTAGTAATGATTGCAGTAGGATCGCTTTATATGTTTTCAATTGTGCGTGGCTATACAGATGGCTTTATTCAATGGTGCAAGCAGATCATCGGTATATGTCTTACCGCATTTTTACAGGCAGTTATTTTAATTGCAGGTCTGGGTGTTATGAAAGAAAACTGTCTTTTAGGAATAGGATTGATACTGGCAGCAAGTGAAATTCCACGAATTGCAGGACAGTTTGGGCTTGATACAAGCATGAAAGCAAATATCATGTCTACTGTTTATGCGGCTCAGTCAGCTATGAATATTACAAAAACAATTATGAACAGAAGCTAATAATCATCTTGCATTTTTCCTGCTTATTTGGTATTTCTGTTGTAGGAGGTACAGCATGACTATCGAAGAACTGAAAAAATATAAATGGTTTGTTGCAACATGCAAGTATGAAGGTATCGTTGGGAAAAAGCATTGTTTTACATATGATGTTGATAATTTAAATACAAATTTGTTAAGTGGAATGATTTTAGTTGATGATGAACTTGTAAAAGAAACAGAAGAAAAGGGTGTCTGGCAGGACTGTGTTTTTGATGCGATTTGTGATGAAAAAGTTCAAATCGTACAGCAATGTTCAAAGCCAATCATTCTTTATGAAGAAGTTCCAGAATATGATGAGTGGGTGAATCTGTTATTGTATCGCTATCTTGAACAGCATTATTATGAAAAGAAATGGATGACCTATATACAGGTCGATAGAAAAATGAATGATGAAATGAGGTTGAGCTAAAATGTATATGTATCCCGATAATTTAAAAGGGAAGGCAACATTATGGCTATGGTATTTAAGAGATATTGGAATCGTAGGTGTGGGGGCAATCATTGGAGTGATTGCCATTTCTCATGCCAATTTTTATATGCCAATGGCATTAGTAGGGTGCTATGCTTTTTTAACTATCCGTATGGCTGATACCAGTATCTTTGATTTTTTATCATATGCCTTTGCCTTCTTTATATTTTCACAACAGCTATATAAATGGCATTTTACAGGTGAAATAAAAACACCCTTGAATACAGAAAACAGGAAAAAGAAATGGAGGCTATGATGAAAAGAAAGAAGAAAACAGAGAAGAAAGATACCGTGAAAAAGAAAACAAAGAAAAATAAAAAAGTATCCAGTACAAGGATGCTAATCAATACTAAGACGATTACCGATTACAGTTTAAAACTGTTTAATGGAGAGGAAGTCGTCTTTTTTGTTGTTCAGCCACAAAATCTTTCTGTTATGTCAAAAGAAAACATAGGTGCAAAAATATTTGCACTTACAAATGTTGTAAAAGGACTAAATGATATTGAAATTATCTGTCTGAACAGTCGAGATAATTTTGAAGAAAACAAATATTTTCTGAAAAAAAGAATTCAGGAAGAAACAGAAGAAGTTGTTATCAAGCTTCTTAAAGAAGATCTGTATCATTTGGATAAGATTCAAACACAGACAGCAACAGCACGACTTTTCCTGATCGCTGTTCGTATAAAACCTGATGATCAGTTAGAAGTACATTCTTTGATCCATCGTATTGAAAAACTCATTCGTATGCAAAATATCTCTGTAACACGAGCAGATAAGGAAATGATTAAAAGAATGTTGGCTGTCTATTTTGAACAGAATGTTACGACAAGTCAGTTTGAAGATTATGATGGAAAGAGGTGGTATGATGGTGTTCAATAAATTATTTGGTAAATTCAAAAAGGCTGAAGTTGAAGATGAAGAAGAAATCAAGGTGCAGGATTATCTTGATATGATTGCACCTTCAACAATACGTTTCTATACAGAATATTTTATTTGTGGCAACAGCTACAGAAGTGTCTGGGCATTACGAGAGTATCCAACCTCTACAGATGAACAGGCACTTTTACGTTATATGGGTGAAAAAGACGGAATCACCTTGCATATTTATGCCAGACAGGTCACTTCTGCAGAAGAAAAGAAGATCATTGGGAATGCAGCTAATAAAAACAGGCTCAGACAAAGCAATACGCAAGATCTAAAAGAAACAGTAACTGCTCAAAGCAATCTTAATGATGTTATTGAACTGATTGCCAATATGCATCGAAACAGAGAACCACTTGTTCACTGTGCTGTTTATTTTGAGTTGATTGCTGACAGCTATGATGAACTTAAACTTATTCAGACTGAAATGATGACAGAACTTGTGCGAAGCAAGTTGAATGTTGATCGTCTTCTTTTAAGACAGAAAGAAGGATTTCTAGCGGTTACTCCATCGGGATATGATGGATTCAAGGAGCAGTTTGAACGTGTTCTTCCAGCATCAAGTGTTGCAAATCTTTTTCCATTTAACTATTCAGGTAAGACAGATCCGCATGGAATCTATATAGGTCACGATAAATTTGGAAGCAATATTATTGTTGATTTCAATGAAAGAAGTGACGACAGAACAAATGCAAATGCTCTTATTCTTGGAAATTCAGGACAGGGAAAATCATATCTTTTAAAACTTTTACTGTTGAATTTAAGAGAACAGGGAATGTCTTTAATAACGCTAGATCCTGAACATGAATATGAAGAAGTAACCTATAATCTTGGCGGTATTTTTATTGATATGATGGCAGGACGATATATCATTAATGTTCTTGAACCAAAACAATGGTCAGAAGATATAGAAGATTCAGGCGAAGATGATGTTCCTGTTGCATTTAAACAATCAACGGTTCTTGCACAGCATATTTCCTTTTTAAAGGATTTTTTCAAGACATATAAGGCGTTTACAGAAGAGCAAATCGATACGTTAGAAATTATGTTGGTAAAGGTCTATCAAAGATTCAACATTAATGAAAAGACGGATCTTAGTGTTCTAGAACATGACGACTACCCTATATTGAGTGATCTCTATGATTACATTGATGAAGAATACAAACATTACAACACAAACAGAAATAACATTTATACAAGAGAATCACTGCGTGAAATATTGCTTTTATTAAATTCAATATGTGTGGGAAGTGACAGTCGTTTCTTTAATGGGCATACCAATATTCATTCACAAAAGGTTGTGACTTTTGGTGTTAAGGATCTTTTACAGGCAAATAAGTCTTTAAAAGATGCGATGCTTTTTAATATCCTTTCCTATATGTCCAATGAGCTGTTGAAAAGAGGGTATACAGTAGCTTCAATCGATGAACTTTATCTTTTTTTAACAAATACAACAGCAGTAGAATACATTAGAAATTTTATGAAGCGTGTTCGAAAAAAGGAAAGTTCTGTTATTTTAGCTTCTCAAAATCTGGAAGATTTCAATATTGAAGGAATCAGAGAACTAACAAAACCATTGTTTTCAATACCAACACATACGTTCCTGTTCAATGCAGGAAATACGGATGCAAGATTTTATATTGATACGTTACAGCTTGAAGAAAGTGAATATGAACTTATTAAATATCCGCAAAGAGGTGCCTGTCTTTATAAATGTGGAAGTGAAAGATACAACCTTATTGTTCATGCACCAGATTATAAATCAAAACTGTTTGGTGATAAAGGCGGAAGATAGGATGATGAATATCCATGAAAAGTCAGCGTTTTGGAATAGAAATAGAAATGACAGGTTTAACAAGAAGAAGCGCTGCTTTGATTATTGCTAAACATTTTGCTACAGGTTTTAGGCATGAACGTGGTGTATATGATACCTATTCTGTCTGTGATCAAGACGGAAGAAAATGGAAAATTGTGCGAGATGCCAGTATTACACCGCAATGTGGAAATCGATTTGATTATGATCCTGATTATAAAGTCGAGGTTGTTTCGCCTATCTGTCATTATGAAGATATTGAAACGATACAGAGCATTGTTCGTGAATTAAGAAGGAATGGTCATGCTAAAGTCAATGAAAGCTGTGGAATTCACATTCATGTGGATGCTTCAAAACACACTGCCAGATCATTAAGAAATATTGCAAATATTATGTATTCAAAAGAGGATCTTATCTTTAAAGCTTTAAAGGTAAGACCGCAAAGAGAAGTACGATTCTGTAAGAAAATAGATGATGATTTTTTAGAAATACTCAATCGAAAAAAGCCAAAGGATATTGAGGAAGTTGAAAATCTCTGGTATGACGGAAATACCAGCAGAAAATACGAACACTATGATGATTCGAGGTATCATGCCTTAAATTTTCATAGTGTTTTTTCAAAAGGAACAATAGAATTTCGGATGTTTAATGGAACACTTCATGCAGGTGAAATCAAGACCTATATCCAGTTTTGTTTGGCAATATCTCATCAGGCATTGGTTCAAAATAAGGCAAGCAGAGTTAAGACACATTCGTCTAATGAGAAATATACGTTCAGGACTTGGCTTTTACGACTTGGACTTATTGGCGATGAATTTAAAACAGCACGACATCATCTTTTAAAAAATCTAGATGGATGTATTGCATGGAAAGATCCACAACAGGCAGTTATGCAAAGAGAAAGATTGCAAAGTGCACAGGAAACAAATAATGAATCATTGGAAGATGTTCAAGAAGAACTTGGAATGCACATGCAACAGATGTAAAGGAGGAACAGAAAAGAATGAAATATTATGTGGCTTATGGCAGTAATTTAAACAGGGAGCAGATGGCACACAGATGTCCAGAGGCTAAACTGGTTGGAACAGGTATGTTGTCAAATTATGAAATGGTGTTTAGAGGAAATAAAAGTAATGCAGTTGCGACTGTAGAACCAAAAAAGGGAATGGAAGTACCTGTAGGTATTTGGGAAATTTCAGAAAACGATGAGCATTTCCTTGATCGCTATGAAGGTTATCCACACCTCTACGAAAAGAAAAATTTGAGAATTTCTAATGGAACAATTACAACTGAGGCGATGGTTTATGTGATGAATGTTGGTTATGAATATGGAGTACCAGGTAAGGAATACTATGAAATAATCAAGCAAGGATATAAGGACTGTTCTCTTGATGAAAAGTATTTAGATGAGGCTGTTGAAAAAATGAAAGAAACTGTTTTAAATCAAACAGAAGCAGCAATGTATCCTTATGGTTATAGAGATGTCAGACAGTAATGAAAACAAAACTTATAAAGTTAGCTCTGTCTTTTTTTAGCAGTGATGATGGCAGGAAGTTTGTCAGAAATGTAGCTGTTGTTATTATTTCACCTTTTGTTGCTATTACTGTTTTAATTGGTGCTATTTTTTCAGATGGTATTTCATTCAATCACAATCTTGTAACGGATCTGTTTGAAGGCAATCCAATTAGTGAACTTACAGGTGAAATGAAGCAATATGTTCAGGAAATACAGGATGGACTTGTGTTGATTGACAGTCATATTGACAAAATTAATCAGACTTTTACAAATGGATCATCGCTTAATATTTATCAGGTCAAAGGGTATTTTATTGGTTATATGGTTTCTTCACAGCATAAAGTATTTTCAGATGAAATGGCAGAGGCATGGGTCAACAGTTTTACAGAGGGTGAAGAAGTCAAAGTCCCTACTTCTGTAAACGCCGTCATCTATGCCAGTCTAGAAAAGAACCTGAATGAAAAACTGCTGAAAGATACAAAAAAGTCAATGGAAACCTGTTATGGTGCATTGATTGGAAATGACGGAAAAACAGTCACAACACTTTCCAAAGAGCAGATGGATGAACTGATTAAAAATATGCCTGAAGATACAAGTGAAATCAGAAAGAAAATAGTGATGCAGGCTGCGGATGCTGTTGGAAAGATACCTTATTACTGGGGTGGTTCTGCCAAGTGTGCAGGATATGATGGTAATGATTTTGGAGTAACTGTTGCCCCAGACAGCAAAGGAAGAAATAAAAAAGGACTGGATTGTTCACATTTTGTAGACTGGGTCTATTGGACTGTTATGAACAATAATCTTGGCAATACAAATACATCAGGACAGATAAAAATGTGCAAGAAAATAGCAAAGCAAGATCTCAAAGCGGGGGATCTTGCCTTTTTAATTAACAAATCAGGAAAGACAACTCATGTGGGAATCTATGCAGGAAAGAATGCAAAAGGTGAAGCTGTGTGGATACATGAAAACAGTAACGACAGTAATGTTGCTATGAATACTGTGTCTTACTGGAGTGGTTATTACAGACTGAATATGATGGAAGGAAGATAGCGATGAATGAACAAAATGAATTTATAAAGAACTACTTGCATACAGAATATGTTGGCTGTTTAAAAACAGATCATGAAAAATGTATAGATCTTCAGTATGAAGAAATTGGAAACTTTGTACAGAATGCAGGGATGTTTGGTAATCTTGAAATCTCTATAAAGCACAATGGCTTGGTACTGTTTGATACAAATGGCATTTATATCAACAAGGTGTTTCCTAATACAGAATATTCCAGAGATTATCTTATGGAACTTATCAATTCTGTTGCGATGCAACTTCAAAGTGATTTCGATGATGGAGATATAGGACATCCAACAGGCAAAGTCAATGAGTTTATTAAAGAAAATTTTCAAGTTGATCTGTTGAATATCGAACAGGAAAATAAAATAAATTTTAGTTTGCAAATGTAAGGAGGTGAGGAAAATGAATCAAGATAAAATTAAGGAAATCAGACAGAAATATCCAAAGGGAACAAGGATCATGCTCAATTCTATGGACGATCCTCACCATCCTGTACCCTCTGGAACATTAGGAACTGTAGAAACAGTTGATGATATTGGAACAATCCATATGAAGTGGGATAATGGACAAAGTTTAGGTCTTATCGTAGGTGAAGACAGCTTCTATGTTATTGAAAGTGTTCAAAATCAAGAGAAAATACGAGAAGCCGATGAAAAAATACGTGTACTCGTTGTTGAGCCAATGAAAGAACCAAAGGTTGAATATATAGAAAATACATTGGATGATATGCAAAGAGTTGTTGGTGGTCTGATTGAAGAAATCAACTTGAATGATAATACTGTTCTTGTCTGTAACGAGGAAGGAAAACTTATGAATTTACAGGCAAACAGACGTGTTGGCAGAGATGTTATTGCTGGCACTTTTTTTATTGCAGGAGATGATGGATCAGAAGATCTAATTTCTTTAACCGATGAACAGGTCAATGAATATAAAGAAAGATTTCATGAATTAGAGGAAATCGAACAGCAAGAAGTGTTTGAAAAAATTGAAATAACGATAAGGGGGTTTTAAAAATGGTTAAACAAAAAGAGATAAAAATAAAATATCCTGAAGCAAGAGTTCGAGCAATCAACTCAAATCTTGCAAAGAAAAATACAACAATTGAAGTAGAAATTATGGAAAGCTTGAATCAAATCTATAAAAAGCACGTCAAACCAGAGGTCAGAGAATTCATTGAAGAATTAGAAGGAGATGAACCGGTCGTTAGTAAAAAGCCCAGAACAATCATTGAGGAACATCCATAAATCAATGTATCAAGGAGTGTTTGGCGGTAAATTTTGATCGTGTGCGCTTTTTATAGAAATATGGAATAAGTATGCCAATTTTATTTGTTTAAAAACGTGTGCCCTTATTTTAAAGGTTTTAAAAAATAGATGGATAGAATGTCCAATTTGAATTGAAAAATAAGGGTAACTTTTAAAAGATGTGGCGTGTGCAGGTTAAAGAAGCGACGTCGCTTCACCTTACAACAACGGGCAATGCCCGTTGTTTCAAAGAAGTTCACAAAAGAAAAACAACGTCATTATTGAAGACAGTGCGTCAATAGTGGCGTTGTACATTAAATGTTCTCCTAGAAACATCAGGAGATAACAGGTCGTCAAAAACAGCGTAAGCAGAATTTTGACGAAAACTGTAGTTTGAAAATATGTGATATGTTATAATCATAAATGGAACAGCCGTATACGGTAGGTGGTTATCCTTGGTCGTCATGACGAAGGTACGCAATCCTTCGAAATTCACATTCCTAGAAGTTTTGGGAAAATCTGAAAAACGGAGGTGATGCGCAATGACAACATATGAAACAGTCATGGTGGTGTTAACAGCGTTAGCATTTATTGTGTCTATTATAGGAATCATTGTAAAGTTACTTCTTATCATTATAGATAAAAGTGCAAAAAAATAACTACCTCACTCCTGGTCAAAGTATGAGTTAGTTATTTTAACAAAAATACAAAATCCAAGGATAGCCGCTTACTGGCAGTTCCTTTTCTCAACTACATTATAGTTTATACAAAACTGAAAGTCAATATACCAGTGTATTGAGAATAACTACCTATTAACTACCTATGCACTACCTATGACATAAGTGGGATCATTTATTATTGCTTGTAAATTCAAGAATATTTGATGAAAAAATGAATGTAAAATTGTAATTAGAATGATGAAATTGATAAATTTTAAATTATATATAATAGAGAAAAACGGATGCAAAGGTATCCTTTTTTTGTTGGAGGAAAATAAAATGTGAATAAGAAAAGAACAACGATTTGGCTAACTCAAGATGTGATGGACAGACTGGATGAAATGACAAAAACAGATGACAGCAAAAGTCGAAGTGAGTTTATTGAAAGAGCAATTAAATTTTATGATGGTTACAATCGCTCAACGTTGGAAAATCAGTATTTGCCTGTTGCTATTTCAAGTGCTGTTCAAGGAACTGTTAAGTCAAGTGAAGATCGTATTTCAAAATTGCTTTATAAAAATACAGTGGAGCTTTCAATGGTCATGAATGTTCTTTCAGCAATAGCTGATGTTGATAATGACACTCTTAAAAAATTAAGAGTGAAATGTATGAACGAAGTTAAAGCAACCAATGGCAAGATAAGTTTTGAAGAAATAAATAAATATCAAAAAGGTTCCTGATTCATAATAGCTATATAAAAACTGTTGTGATAGTATGTCGTCTAGAAAGGAATGATCTACATGTCAAAACAGGATGAATTTATAAAACAGCTTTATTATGGAGATGACTTATTCTATGAAAATACTAGAAAGGATTCTTCAAAAAAATGTGAGTTAAATAAAATCAGAGATGAAATTCATAAAAAAATTATGAAGGCATTGATACAAGTATATGGTGAGGAAGAAGCGAACAAAATAAATGAAGAATGGATAGGATGTTCATCAGAAATAGAAATTGAAAATGAAATAGTTATTTTTAAAGAGGCATTGTATTTGGGATATGATCTTGCAGATGTATTTTTTAATAGAAGATAGGAAGTATATGTTAGGAAACTTTAAAAAGGTTTCCTTTTTTATTTGGTAAAGATTATGGTAAGAATTATTGTTAAGTCAGGATATATGAAAGGTAAAAGTCATAAAGAATATTATGTGAATTATATTGCTACCAGAGAAGGTGTAGAAAAGTTCAAAAGTGATTATGGAAATATGAATGCAACAAAGAAACAGCAGAAACTTATTCAACAGCTTATAAAGGATTATCCAACTGCAACAGGAATGTTTGAATATAATGATTTCAAAGAAAATCCAACAAGAGAAAATGCCAGTGAATTTATATCGAGTGTGATTGATACTAATCTTGATGATATTACAACAAAGGAAAATTATATAGATTATATTTCACATCGCCCTAGAGTAGAAAAACTTGGTGAGCATGGTTTATTTTCAGATGCAGGTCTTCAATTTGAACTGAATGATGTTGTTAAAGAAATAGGAGAGCATGAAGGCAACGTCTGGACACATATCATTTCTATAAAAAGAGAGGATGCTACCCGTTTAGGCTTTGATTCAGTTCAAAGCTGGATGTCACTTTGTCAGGAAAAAAGAAATGATCTGGCAAAGGCAATGAAGATAGATTCGAACAATCTCAAATGGTTTGCTGCTTTTCATAATGAAGGTCATCATCCTCATATTCATATGGTTGCCTATTCAAAGAATCCTAAAGAGGGTTATTTAACTAAAAAAGGAATAGAGTCAATCAGAAAACAGTATGCTGGAAGTATTTTTAAAAATGATCTTTTACATATTTATGAAAATCAGACTGCCAATCGAGATGAAATAAAAAAATACAGTAAAGAAAAAGTCGTTGAAATTTTAAATGGAATGGATCATGAACATTTTGACAGTTCGCAGATCTTTAATGACCTTTTAAAACTCAAAATGAGCTTGAAAGATTATCGTGGAAGAATGATGTATGCCTATATTCCAAAGGAATCAAAGCAGATCATCAACGACATTTTAAGAGAGTTGGAAAAGGATAAAAATATAGCACAGCTATATGAACAATGGTATCTGTATAAACAACAAGTCAATGAAACATATAATGATACTGTCCTTGAACGTTTACCGCTTCTTGAACAAAAAGAATTTAAAAGCGTCAAGAATATGATTTTAAATATGGTCATGCAGGATTTTGAAGATATTCACAATTTCGGCAATAGTGAATTGGATGATGTGACTAATGAAACAGGTATGGAATTTAATGAAGAAAATAGTTTGTTAGAAGAATATAAAACAAGGCGTGACTATAGAAAAATAGGTGATATCAATTTAGCAATTAAAAACAATGAATTTGAAATGATTCCAGAAAGTATAGAATGGCTTGAAAAATGTGAACTTCCATTAGCTAAATATATACTTGGTAAAATCTATCATGATGGATTCTATATAGATCGTGATTTGGATAAGGCAATAGAATGTTATAAACAAAGTGGTGATAACAAATTTGCTTATAACCGACTTGCAAATATCTATAGAGAATTAGGAGATAATGATTTGTATGTTCATTATCTTTATCAGTCGGAAGAAGAAAATTTTTCAGTAGCACAATTTAAAATTGGTAAAATTCTTGTTGAAGGTGAAGTTACTGAAAAGAATGTGGAGCAGGGAATTTATTATCTGAATAAAGCCTGTGAATATAGAAATGAATATGCACAGTATTATTTAGGCAAAATGTACCTTTTAGGAAAAGATGTTGAAAAGGATAAAGAGAAAGCCATAGAACTATTAACATTGGCCGCTGAAAATGGAAATGAATACGCTAAATATTTTTTAGATCATATAGATGATATAAAAGAAGTTCCATTAAGTATGATGACAACAAGAATGTTTCGTCATATTGGAAGAATCATTGAAAATGAGTTGCCAATAAGAAATACCATTCTTACAGGAGTCGAACATAAACTCAAACAGAAATTAATAAGAAAACGAAGTACAACGGGTCATAGGGAAGATGATCATTCACTTCGTTTTTAATTTGAAGAAAAAGGTGAAAGATATGAAGGATAAAATTAAAAGTATTACGCATATACAAAAAGATGAGTCTATGAAAGTAAAGTCAATCAAAGGCAAAAAGCAAAACAAAAAGAAAAAAGCAAGGAGGCATCAGTAATGGCAAGAATGTTCAGTGAAGAACAGATTGCAATGGCTAATTCAGTTGATATTGCATCTTTTCTTCAAATGCAAGGTGAAGCACTCATAAAATCAGGAAAGGATATGAGATGGGCAAGACATACAAGTATTACTGTAAGAGGTAATCGCTTTTATGATTGGAAAGCAGAAGCAGGTGGTTATCCAATAGCATTTGTTCAAAGATATTTTAATTATAATTTTAAGCAGGCTGTGGAATTTCTTCTATCCAATGTGGGTGATCTTCAAATGTCAGTTCCTTATGAAAAAACAGAGAAGGCAGAATTTAAACTTCCTGAAAAAAATGAAACTTTAAACAGGGTCTATGGATATCTTTTGAAAACAAGATTTCTTGATAAGGAAGTTATTGATGAATTTGTAAGAAAAGGTTTGATCTACGAAGATAAGGAATATCACAATGCTGTATTTGTTGGTTTGGATGAAAATGGTGTGGCTCGTCATGGTCACAAAAGAGGTACTGCAACTTATGGTAAAAATCAGTCATTTAGAGGAAATATAGAAGGATCTGATCCATTATATCCGTTTCATTATAAAGGATCATCCAACAAGGTCTATGTTTTTGAAGCACCTATTGATATGCTTTCTTATATTTCTTTAAACAAAGCGAATTGGATGGAAAACAGTTATATTGCTTTGAATGGACTTTCTAAAATAGGACTAGATCATTTTTTAGATGTTCACCCAAATATTAATAAAATTTATTTGTGTCTGGATCATGATATTGCAGGTATCGAAGGAGCAGAGAGAATAAGTGATTTTCTAAATGAAAAAGGCAGTTACACTATTTCATGTATTCGAGCAAGAAATAAAGATTTTAATGAAGATCTGAAAGAACAAAATAATGTTGAATTTATTAAATCAACGGACAGTCCCAAATATCAGGAAGCAATGAAATATGTTTCAAATATCAAAAGTGATTTTAAAACAATTGTAAAAGACAAATTTCAAGAAGATGAATTTGATTCGCTTTTTGCCAAGTTTTATTATTCTTTTAATGGAAAAGAACCACGAGATGATTTTAAGTTTCAGGCACAGTTGGATAGACTTTTAAAAATGACAATGATCCATGAGCATTCTCTTTTAGGATTCTCTCATCCATTATCAGATAATTCACCAGTCTGGTCATATTTAAAACAGGATTATAGAAGTTATAGGGACAATGGCAATACAAAAAAGATGTTTGAAAATGTTTGTCAGTCAGTAGCTGACTATAAAAACTGTGTTAAAGAAAATAACAGAAATAATCTAGTAAAGGCTTGTAGAAATTTATCTGCAGGTCTTTTTTATATGGATGTTCATTATAGAAGGGAGATTTATAAAGCTATGGAAAATAAACAGGCATATGGTCTTCTTGAAGAAGAACGACCAAAGGCAAAGATGATAGGTGAAGATGGAAATATTTTTAATCTTATGGGTATTGCCTCAAGAACATTGAAAAGTGCAGGGTATGAAGAAAAAGCCAACGAGATGTTTGAAAGAATAACCTTCAATGCGAAAAGCTATGATGAGGCTTTGAATATTATCAGTGAATATGTTGAACCAGTTGAAAATTATGAGGAATCTTTTCAAATGAAAGGATTTGAATGAATAGGTGAAGAAGGTGAGAAAAAACAATGACAAAATCACAAGGAATATTTATAGCGTTTGGTATTTTATTTTTTCTTTTTATAGGATGTGCTGTGTATTTTAATGGAAACTATAATCTGAATAAGATCAAATCGAAAACAGTCGGTGATGGACAATATGGAACAGCGCGATTTGCGACAGATAAAGAGGTTCATCAAAGCTTGAAATATATTGAATTTGACAGTGTGAAGTGGAGAAAAGGTATTGATCTTCCAAAATCACAGGGATTGGTTTTAGGAAGTAAAATAAACTTTGGAAAAACATTTGGATATGTTGATTGTGATGATATTCATTTATTGATGATTGGTGCTGCTGGTGTTGGAAAAACAGCCCATTTTTTATATCCAAATTTAGAATATGCCTGTGCCAGTGGTGTCTCTTTTATAACAACAGATACAAAAGGTGATCTGTATCGTAATTATGGTGGAATTGCTCATGACTATTATGGGTACAATATTTCAGTTATTGATTTAAGAAATCCTCTTTTTTCAGATGGGAACAATATGCTTCATATGGTCAATAAATATATGGATCAGTACAAACAAAACAGAAATGATTTGTCTTTAAAAGCCAAGACAGAAAAGTACGCCAAAATAATTGCTAAAACGATTATCTTTTCTGATGGAGAAAGTGCATCAAGCTATGGTCAGAATTCATTCTTTTATGATTCGGCAGAGGGACTTCTCACAAGTATCATTTTAATTATTTCTGAATTTTGTGATGATGGAGAAAGACATATAGTCAGTGTATTTAAGCTTGTTCAGGATCTGTTGAAACCTTCTGGAATAAAAGGGAAAACACAGTTTCAAATCTTGCTTGATTATTTGCCTGACAACCATAAAGCAAAGTGGTTTGCTGGAGCTGCTTTGAATACAGGAGAACAGGCAATGATGTCTGTTCTTTCTACTGTTTTATCACGTTTAAATGCATTTATTGATTCTGAAATTGAACAGATATTGTGTTTCGAAACTACAGTTGACATAGAAAAATTCTGCAGTGAAAAGTCTGCAATCTTTTTAGTAATGCCTGAGGAAGATAATACAAAACACTTTTTGATTTCTCTTTTTATTCAACAGTATTATCGTGAAATGTTGGCGTGTGCTGATAGTCAGGGTGGAAGATTAAAAAGAAAGGTCATTATGTATCTCGATGAAATTGGAACTATCCCTAAAATAGAATCAGCAGAAATGATGTTTTCGGCATCTAGATCAAGAAATATTTCCATAGTGGCAATAATTCAATCATTAGCACAGTTAGAGAAAAATTATGGAAAAGAAGGAGCAAGTATTATTGTGGATAACTGTCAGGATACACTATTTGGTGGTTTTGCACCTAATTCAGAAACAGCAAAAGTAATGAGTGAAAATCTTGGGTCAAAGACGGTTATGAGTGGATCAGTTAGTAAAGGAAAAAATGATCCATCTCAGTCTTTACAAATGATAGAAAGACCTCTTATGACAACAGATGAATTAAAGAGCATGCCCAAAGGCCATTTTATTTTGATGAAGACAGGAATGCATCCAATGAAAACAGTATTAAGATTATTCATTAAGTGGAAGATAAAGTTGGACAAGGAATATCAAGTCAATCAAAGAGTACAGAGAGAAGTTAAATATGCAGATATAAATAAGATCACATCAATTTTAAAATATAAATTTAAAAAAGATGACAATATAAAATTTGATCTTAAAAAAATAATAAATGAGGCGGGTGTCAAAGTTGAATAAGGATTATATGTATTTTTATACAAAAGTATCAAGTGCCAATGTAACTCCAGCAGGAAGAATGGTTTATAGAGCATTGCTACGATACGCAAACAGGAAAACATGGTCTTGTTTTCCGTCAGTTAAAACAATTGTCAATGATACAGGACTTTCGGAAAGAACAGTAAGAAAACAAATAAAGATACTTGTAGAAGAAGAACTCATAATAAAAATCCCAAGAAAAAGGGAAAACAATGGAAATACATCTAACATGTATTTTTTTAATTGATCTTTATCTTGGGATAATTGTAATTATATAAGTGCATAAGGATGGTGCAGATAGGTCATCCCTGTAACTTGTTTTCTAATGATTTTCAGAAAATAAAAATATTAATAAATTGGATATTCATAAAATATATTTATAAATATAAGCAAAGCGGAAAATAAAATGATATGATATTATTATAAAAAGGAGGAGAGGTTAATATGGTAATAGACTTATCAATGCTTATGACACAAGATAGTAAGGAGATAGACCCTCGGGCAATTTTTAATTCACTTTTAAATAAATCGAAAAAATATAATGGTTATTTAAGAGATGTTCAATCGGAAGTGTTAGATAAATGGTTTGATCAGAGAAACAACAAAGATAACGTTATAAAAATGAATACAGGAAGTGGAAAAACTGTAGTTGCATTATTAATTTTACAAAGTTGTATGAATGAAATGAATGAGAAAAGTGTATATATTGTTCCAGATAAGTATTTGGTTGAACAAGTTGAAACTGAAGCAAAAGATCTAGGAATAAATGTTACAACTGATCCAAATGATTTAAAATTCATGCAAAAAAAAGCAATATTAATAATTACAATGCATAAATTAATAAATGGAAAATCTATTTTTGGATTAAGATATGAAAATAACATAGATGTAGGAACATTCTTGATAGATGATGTACATAGATGTATGGAGATAGCAGAGGATCAAAGTACCTTAATTATCAATAGAAGTGATAATAAAAAATTGTACAGCGATATAGTTTTATTATTTGCAGATGAATTAGCAAGACAAAATAAAATGAATTTTAATAAAATAGTAGGTAATGATTTTTTAGCTATGCCGATGCTTATTCCATTTTGGAAATGGCAAGATAAAAAAGAAGCGGTTGTGAATCTAATATCAAAATATCGAGACTGCTATGCTTTTGTTTTACCGTTAATAGAAAATATATTTGAATTATGTCATTGTACAATATCGAATGATCGCATTGAAATATCACCAAAGTGTATACCAATACATAAAATAAAGAAATTTGCAACTGCAAAAAGAAGGATATATATGAGTGCAACATTAAGTGACGATAGTGTTTTAATTTCTAATTTTGATGTAGAAAAGGATATTTTAAAGAAATCTATAGTTCCTAAAAAAGCGTCTGATATAGGAGATAGGATGATTTTATATCCGCAAGCATTAAATCCAGAGATATCGGATGAATCATTAAAAAATAAATTAAAGGAATTATCTGAAAAATATAGAGTGATAGTAATTGTTCCATCAAATATAAGAGCTAACTTTTGGAATGATGTTGCGGATCATATTTATACAGGTGAAAGTTTAAATATGATAAGAGATAAAACAAGAGGTCTTGATGTTGTTGTTAATAGATATGAAGGTATTGATTTACCAGATGATAGTTGTAGAATTTTAGTAATAGATGGTTTACCTACAGGTCGAAAACAATATGATATCATCAAAGAATCCTGTTTAAATCTAAATGAAAAAACCATTAAGAATAGGATTCAAAAAATAGAACAAGGTATGGGAAGAGGAGTACGATCAAATGAAGACTATTGCTCAATAGTATTAATGAGGAAAGATCTCATAAATATAATATATAATTCTAATGGAGATAAATATTTCAGTCCAGCAACACAAAAACAATTTGAGTTATCGTTAGCAATGTATGATCAATTATATAATCAATCTTTAGACGATATTATTGAAACCCTTGATTTATGTTTAGAACAAAATGAGAGATGGGTTAGTATAGGTAAGTCACATTTAAATAAAGTTGATTATGATAGTAAGTTATCTTTCTCAAATGATGCAATAGTAGAAAGAAAAGCTTTTAATTGTGCTTTGAAACATAATTATGAAGAAGCAAGTTCTTCGTTTAATACACTTTTGCAAAATGATGATAAAGATACTTGTGGTTGGATTATGCAGGAAAAAGCAGAGTATCTCTATTTACAAGATCCAGCTAGTGCTCATAAGCTTATGCAATCTGCGCATGAAAAGAATACTAGTCTTTTGATTCCAATGGATGGCATAAGAAATATAAGAAATATAAAAATGATTGATAGGATTGAAAATATTCTAGAATATAAAAATATTAAAAGTAAAGATTCAAATGGGTATATTATATATGTAGAAAGCGTTTTGGATGATTTGAAATTCATCGCCAATGATGTGGATTATAATGCTCCAAAAAGATTTGAAAAGGCGATACATGAATTAGGAAAAATACTAGGATTTGATTCTTGTAGACCAGAAAAAGAGTATGGCGATGGAGGTCCAGATAATCTTTGGTTTGTTGATAATAATATGGCATTTGTAATTGAATGCAAAAGTGGTGCAATTAGTAAAGAAATATCTAAAGACGATTGTGCTCAGTTATTATCATCATCGCAATGGTTTACTAATAAGTATTGTTCAACGGATAGAAGTATTGACTATGTTCCTATTTTAATTCATAAGTCGTATACATTTGCTAATGATGCGTCTCCTAGTGGTAATATGGTTATTATAGGAGAAAAAGAGATGAATAATATTAGAGACGCGATCAAAAAATTTACTAAGAGTTTGACAAGTATTTCCAATGCAACAAATAATACAGATGAGATTCGAAAATTATTACAAATGTATTATTTAACTCCCAAACTATTTCTAGATAAATTTACTCATAAATATAAATAGATATAAAATTACATTTTTTCATTTCATAGTAAATATTTAAATATCCTAACTTATTAAATGAGCAATAGATATTTAATAAGTTATAAAGTCCTTGATATACAAGGACTTTTTATAATATGTTCTCAATATGAATTATGTAAAAAAATAGGTCAATTCGAGTGAAATAATTCAAAATAGAACAAAATTTTAGGGATACATTATTAAATATCACTAGTTTTACCGAATAATTGTAGTTAAATATAGTATAACTATATTGTATTATAATAAATATCTTGTTTCTTATATATAAACTGGTTAAAAAGAAAACTATATGAATGATATACATAATTGTAAGAAAGAAAAGATAATTATTAGTGATAAATTGATAACAAATTACCTGTTGATCATAAATCGTGCATCTTAAGCAAAACACATTTACATTTTATATTGCAATTTCATATAATAAAATCGTAAAAAGTCTAGACATTACAATTTTTTAGAAGGAGAAAATTTTTATGAGCAAATTAAAAAGTTTAGGACTAACTTTAATTACAAGCTTAATGTTAGTTATGTCAATGTCAATTGTTTCGAATGCAGCTACAGTTAAAGGAAATTGGACATCGTCTTACTTAACAGATTATAACGGGATGTCCGAAGTAGGAACAACAAGAAAGGAAGATGGATCTTCAACTTGTACATTGAAAGTTATAACAGGTTCTGGTTCAACTGTAGGATCAAAAACTGTAGGTGTTACTAAGAACCAAAAAGTTAATCATATTTGTTGGGGGCAACCATTACTTGCTAGAGCTGGAAAAGTAAATATAACAGGAAAGCACAGCCCTTATTTTTATGAATAATATTTGATATAGAGAAGTATTTATTTAATATGAAATAACTATATTAGATAAATACTTCTTTTTTGGAGGTAGTTTATGATAAAGTTAGAGAACATTTCAAAAAAATATGGTGACCATATTATTTTTGATAGTATGAACATAACTTTTGACGATGAAAACTCGTTAAATGGAATCATAGGAAAAAGTGGAAGTGGAAAGACAACTCTATTCAATATACTATTTGGATTAGATAATAGTTATGAGGGGCAGTATAGTATTGACAATAAAAATACCAAAGACTTTTCAAATAATGTATGGGATAAGACAAGAAAAGAGGATATTCATATTGTTTTTCAAGATTTTAAATTAATTGATAATTTTACTGTGTTAGAAAATTTAATACTTACTTTAAATTGTAGTATTTCTAGCGCAGAAGAAGCATTAAAAAAATTAAATATCTTAGAAATCAAAAATGAAAAAGTAAAAAATATTAGCGGTGGTGAAAAACAAAGATTGGCAATTTCTAGAGCAATTATTGGCAATCCTAAAATACTTCTTTTGGATGAACCGACAGGTAATTTAGATGACACACATACAGATATAATCATGAAATGTGTACAATCATTAAAAAATGAAAATATGATGATTTTTATAATCACCCATGATAATCGTATCATTGATTATTGTGACAATATCTATTTATTAGAGGATAAACATCTAAAATTATATAGAAAGTATAATAAATTACCACAATTAACAAGTAGGAGTCAATATAATAAAGATAATAAAAAACAAGAAAACCATGAGAAAACATATAATCTAAAATATGTATTAAAATCTATACAAAGAAATCTAACAGATATTATTATTAATTATATTCCTGTTTCTATTATTTTTATGCTATTCATGACAATTTTTTTATTTTTCTATAGTATTTCAATAAATGATTTATATGAATTTTATTCTGGAATTGATGATAAAACTATATATGTTTCTACAACACATTACACAAAAAATTATATTAATAAATGTTCAAAAAAGAATTATGTATCTTTAGATGATGGGAAAAGAATTAGTTTTTCTGATGATGATTTAGCAAATGTAAAGAAAATATCTGGAGTAAAAAATGTGACATTATTTAATGGTGATGTTAAAACAAGTGCAGATAAGAATGGTAATACTTTGAATCTTATTCTACCAAAAGAGTCACTAGCTAATACAGTAAAAAAAACAAAAAGTTATACACATTATCCAGATAAAATTGAATTTGAATTTCAAACGTTAACAGTACCTGTTGATTATATTAACAATTATAATCCAGAGCATATAGAATTATTATACGGTAATTTTCCAAAAAATAATCAAGTGTTAATACCAGATTTTTTAGCATACAATTATAGTGATACTAATATAGAAAATTTAATAAACAAAAACATTGATTTACCAATAGTGGATGAAAAAAGAAATCAAACTACTAAAAAATACAAAGTATCTGGTATTTATAAGACGAATTTTGAAAATAATGTGAACCTAAAGGAATATGTATATGTTGAGTACCAAAAGTATGACTTCTTAGATCTTATGGCAACAGAGGAACAGTACAATGATTATAAAGTGCAATTTCATCAAGAAAATGCTAATTATAATATAAATCATACTGTTTTTAAGAATTATAAAACATATTTAAATGCAATTGGAACTGGATTAAATGATATGATTATTACATGCAAAACAAAAAAAGATATAATCAGTGTTACAAAAAAATTAAATATTTTATTTCCTAATTTGAGATTAATGTCACAATATGAATTTAAAAATGGAGAATTTAGAGATACATATATTCAGACTGTATTGATAAATATAAGTATGATTATACTGATAGCAACAATATTAGGTATCATAATTTTATTTTTAAATAAGGGGTACATTAAGAAAAGAAATAAGGAATTAGCTGTATTATATTCACTTGGGCATAGTAGAAAAGATGTTATTTCAATTATTTTATTGGAATATGCATTGATTTCAACAATAGCATTTTTTATAGGCTATTGTATGTTATTAATTGCTAGAACAGTATATTTAAAGTATTTAACGAACTTTAATTTTCTATCATTAATGTACAATGGAAAAGCAATTCTTAATATTTATCTATATATTATGTTAATGACTTTTATTTCTGTTATATTTTCAATTCGTGGAATTAACAGAAAAAAATTAAACGAGTATTTAAAATAATATGAAAAAAATTCTAAAAGTATTTACATCTACAATAGTAATTTTATCGATAACTTTTACACTATATCGTTTATTTTATAAATCAAATACACGAGAAAATATTGTGGATGAACAATTGACTTTTCAAAATATAAATAGTTCACCGCATTATCAATTAGGAAATCGAATTGAAGTGGATGGAGAAACGATTATATATAATAGATTATTAGATAAAGGCGATAAATTATTGGTAGATGTGAACGTCATTAATGATGATGTTAAATTTAAATTATTATATGATGATTATACACTAGTGTTAGGATATCATGATAAGCCTATATTAATGGATAATTATGATTATTTAGATGGTCAAGCATATTTTAAAATGAATGATTTAAAATTTGAATATAATCAAATAATTATACAAAGTAATTCTGATGCAAATAAAATCTATGTGATAGAGGTTAAATAATTAAAAGTAAATAGGTAAAAAGAATTCGAAAAGAGGCGTGCTGAATAATATAGTTCTTTAGAAAAATCACTTTAAATTTTCTAGTGTGATGTCGATATGAAATCAGTACGACTTCTAAAATATTTGATACTTTTTAAGAGGAAAATTAGGATGGTATTTCAGTCCTGATTTTCCTCATTTTAATTATTTTATTCTATCTAGGTTCTTCTAGGATTGCCTGTATGCTTTATTAAGATTCATTATGTATGTTTCGTTTCATATTTCTTTTGAGAATATAGGATTTTATTTCTAACATGTTGAAAATTGAACATACCATTACATAATTATCTTTATTTTTACATGGTCCATTGGGTATATGTCTATCATTTATCCATGTAAAAGAGCTATGTATTTCTTTATTCAAATGCTTACATGTTTATGCAATGCATATTTTTTTAACATGTGTATATTTTAATCTTTTGATTATGAAATCGAACTTTTTAATTTTGTTAAAATATTTGATACCTTCTTTTGAAACTTGATCAAATATCGAATATTCTTCTTAGGTATTAAAGACCTATCTAATCACATCAAAAAAATTAATTGGTTTTGATGAAAATGATAAGATCAGCATATGAATTATCTAATTCTTTAAAACTCAAGGAGAAAGATATATCATTAAGTAATTTTTTTAGTTTGTTTTCAATTTGTTCTTTTTTTATTAGCAAAATAGGAATAGTTAATTTTAAAAATATATTATTTGCGTAAATGCCTGATTTAATGATTATTATTCTATTTTCAATGGTGCTTTCTAAACAAGAATTAATAGAAATATCTATCAGGTATTCAAATAAATTTAATTGGGTATCGAAATTAAAAATGCCAAATAGATCATATTCCATTACAGTCTTTATATTGATTTTGTTTTCTATTATTCTTTCGAGATTGTTATTAATAACGTAATTTAGAATGAAAGAATTACTATAAATTGCATTAAATTCTTTATATGTTTTTTCAGTTAGCTGGTTTAACAGAACTTTTGCTTCATTTATTTTTGAATTGTTTAGAAGTGTATTAAGGTCATTACAAGTATGTAGCAGGTCATGTAAAAATTGAAAATTATAGTCGTAATGTTGAGAAAGTAGTTTTGCTTTTGATTTGATGAATTCCCTTTTTTGTTTTTCAATTTGTAATTCAAGTTTTATATTTGTTGAGTTAATAGCAAATAAAAATATAATAAATAGAGTTAAATTTGAAAGAGCAAGACCAATTATATTAACAAAAATATTAATATGGCTATTAAATAGCTTAAAATAATCATCTACATCAATTAGTAAAACAATTGTAATAATTGGTAATATAAAAATGAGCCAAGCGTATTTTGGAAAATAATGAAATTTAATATTGTTTAATAAATAAACGTAAACAAAAGTAAATAAAATAGATATTATAATCGAAATAACGATTCCAAATACATATCCAAACGAAAGTACATTTCTTGTTAATTCTATGATGGGAATATGTCCTAAAATAAATCCTACTAATAATTCTGTAATTATTTGTATTAAAAAAAAGGGGATAATCACAAATAATTTTTTTATAATATCTCCCTTAAATAAAAGAAATATATATAAAAAATAAATAATTAATACAAATATAGCTTTAATAGGTGATCCACCATTATAATTAAAAACGCTAATAGTAATTATAGCTAGAAAAAAATATATTAATGACTTTTCTTTTGAATATTTTTTAATTAAAAAAGAGTTTGCAATATAAGTTAGCAATAAAAAAGAGGTTATATTGGAAACAATAATCATAGCATTTCGTGTAGAAAATAATAGTATTTATTTTCAAATTCTTTTTTATAGTGTCTGGATAATGGAATAGATTCATCATTTATTAAAATGATTTCATTCTTTTTTATTGCGCTTATATATTCAAAGTTAACCAAAAAAGCCTTATAGGAGTAACCAAAGCCATGATCTTTCAATTTGTCATATAAATATTTTAACGTACAACTTGATTCAATAGTATTTCCATTTAGATAATGAATTACAGATTTTCTATTTGTAAATTCAATATACATAATATTATTGATATAAACTTTGTAATTGCTTATTTTACTATCAAAAAAACCGATAGACTTCCTAATATATTTTTTTATAATAGTGTCCATTTCAATGTCAAATTCCTTTTGTGATATCGGTTTTATAAAATATCTGTCAGCATTTATTTTATAACCATCTATAGCATATTTTGAATAGTTTGTTGTAATTATAATTCTACAGTCGTGATCTTGTGATTGCAATTTCAAACCTATATCTATACCATTTTCATCATTGAGCTTTATATCTAGAAATAATAAATCATAATTTTTAATTATCCGAAACAATTCAGCCGAATCTTTACATATATATGTATTGTAATGTTGATGAGATTTAGCAAAAAAGGCATTTATACATTCTAAAAGATGGTTAACATCATTATTGTCATCATCATATATAAGAATATTCATTTAACATCAACTCCCTATTTTAATTTTACCAAATTAATAAAAAAATTGAAATAATGCATTAGATATTAAGTTTGTTCATTTTAAAATATGCATAACTAATACTTATCAATGTTATACATTCAGCAATAAATATTAAATTAATAAAATTAAATCGATTAAAAGAAAATAAAAATATTACTAAAAATACATAAAATATTTCAATTTTTATAGATTTTTTTTTATAGATATATTTTTCTTGAGATGATAATCTTTTGTTTACATGATCTACGGGTGCTATTAAATAAGTAGTAGATATTAATAATAAATTAGTTAATGTGATTAATATGTAATTACATTGTAATTTACTAGAAATGAAAGATGCAAAAATTGTTACTACCGATGAAACGATTGTACATACATATTTTCTATTAAAATGGAACCCGCCTATGTAACGTCTCAGAGGGATATATATAGCTAAGAATGATAATGTTTCAAAAATAATACCGCAATATATTGAAATAGGTATAGTGATTAAGAAAAAAATAAAGTATTGTTTTAAGATAGACCAACCATAATAAAAAACATCTTCATCAAGAATAATATTATTTTTTATTAATACTTTATAAATAAATTTATTCATTGTTGGGATCACTCTTGTTTTCTTTAAAATATTCTATTATTTGGGATAATAAATTATATTCCTCATCAGTTATATTACGAACAGATAGAGTTAAAGGTTCTTCGTTATTAATCAAATAATCAGTTGTGACATTACAAATTAGAGCAATCATAGTAATATGTGAGATATTTGGTTTTGTAAGACCTTGTTCCCAATTATTTACTGTCATACGTGTAACATCTATCTTTTTAGCAAATTTTTCTTGACTTATATTTAAAATATTTGTTCTTAAAAATCTAATTTTATCTGCAATATCCATATAATCATCCTCATTTATTATTTTTCATCATAAAGTATAATTTAAGAACTATATCGAGTTGTTCTGTATTTAAAGATTCAACATTTAACCCCGACCTGCTTTCGTTAAAAAGAATCATTTCGGCTGAAGTGTTTAAAATACTCATTAATTTAAGTAAATTATCTAATGTAATTGTACCGCCACCAGCTTCCCAACCATCTAGAACACTTTTTTCGATTTTTAATAGTGAAGCTAATTCTAAACTATCTAAGTTTGCTTTTTCTCTTGCAATTTTTAAACCTGATTTATTAAAATTCATCATATATACACCTTTTCAAAAATAAATTGATTATAAATATAGTATATTTTGATTTTATTAAAATGTAATATACAAAAATACGGGATAAATGATAAGTACTTTACAATAATATGTTAAATTTATATAAGGGATATCATAAAATAGAATTTCTATGTTTTATAACCAAAAAAAAGGCATTATGTACAGAGTATATTTATAGATTAATAAATAGATGTTATCATTTTAATATAAATTTTTTAGAAAGAGAGGTGAAAAAGAAATGGAAAAAATAAGAAAATATTTTTTTAAATCATTTGCTTTTTTGATTTCTGCATTGGCAATTTCAACTGTAAATAGTGCTTGTATAATAGCTTTTGGTCAGGAGAAAGAACCGGATAGTTTGAAGAGATTTAAAAAGTGTGATGATTAATGAAATGATTTCATATATTTTTAGTATTAATAAATAATATATGAAATCATTTTTATCTATTAAGTATATTAAAAAATAATTCTATTTAGAAAATATTTTAATATTGAACATTTCTTAATAAATGTATTAAAAGTTACATTTATTATCACAAGGTATTTTTGTTCATTGAGTTAATTTAATGGATAATGTAACAGTTCAATTATTGATAAAAAATGTGAGAAAGAAGGATAGGTAGATGGAAGAAATTATAGTACCATTGATTTCACCACTTTCAAGAAAATATTATGATTATGCTACTGAGAAGCATTTACGTAAGCACTATAGAGCAGAAGATGTCAGAATATGTCTTGAATACATATGTGATCATATGATTGTAATATTTGTATCCGAAAAGGATAAAAGAAAGTGGGAAAACTACGATTTATATCAAAAAATAAAGTCCGCAAAATACTTTTTAGATGCTGAAGTTGTTAATAAGCTTAGTTCAGCTAGAATTGTTGGAAATAAAGGAGTTCATAATGGTGAAGAAGGAAAATATACAGAAGCTGATATTGAAACTTCACTAGATGCTATTAGAAATTTCTCTTTAGAAATCTTTTATGCTTATTTTAAAAAGTACGGATTTGAATGTGTAAATAAACCTTGGGTTCCAACGATATTTAGTGTGTTGCCACCAATATATAGAATAAAAATATTAGAAAAATACTATTGTAATTGTGAAAAATCAAAATTTGTTATTGATAAATTGTCTAAAGTATATTTAAAAGGTGGATACGAAGATAAAGCAAGATCTTTCTTAAAGAAATGTTATCAAAATAAAGAAATAGATAGTGATTATTATGCTATGTTGAATGAAGACGTGACATTATTGAAAAGTTGCATAAATGTTTTGCCTATTGCGGAAAACCTAGAAGTGGCAAAGGAACGTTTTAATAACTGCTTATCAATTATTGAAGAAAATGAAAGAGATAGTTTTATCTGTTTAATGTCAATGATTCTCATTGGCAAAAATATAGAAAAGGAGGAAAAAAATGGAAAAGATATTAAGTAATTCTATTGTATCTCTTATAGGGGTAATAATTGCTGGTTTGGGTGTTGCTTTTGAAATTTGGATCAGTAATAAAGTCAAAAAAGATGAAAACAGTAAGGAACTATTAAAAGAAAAATTTGCTCTTTATAAAAATATGTATTTAAAAATTGTTTTTCCTATTGAAAGTAAAACTATAGAGAAAGAAAAAAATGAGGAAAAAGAATTAATTAAATCATTTTATGAGAATCTATATAAGAACCAAGAAGATAAATTGGTATTATTAGATGGTAATACAATTAAATGTTTTGAAAGTTTTTATAACGACGATAGTAATACTGATGAAGGAAAGCTAGATAAAAAAATAGAAAAAGTATCAAAAAATATAAAAAAAGAATACAAATCTTTAAAATTGAAAATGAAATATCCAACGCATTATTCAGAGCATTTAATAACAAATATTTCCTATTTTGTTATGATTGCAGGTGCAACAGGTTTATGGGCATTAGCACCTTTTGATAATACGGATATAGCCTGTGCGGATATACTAAGAATAGTATTCTTAATTGTAACTGCCATTGCTATGTGTATTACTGTTTTCAATATAAGATATATTAGTGATTATTAAAAAAATAACAGAGCCACTATTATCAATTATAAGATTTAGTGGCTTTTTTGTATTTAAATTACTATGAAAAATTAATAGTCGTATCGGTAGTGAAATTAGACGAAGTCTAAAGCACTACTTTTTTTATACCCTGCTTTAGACATTGTCTATTAAGGGGGATGTATTTGTGCATAAAATCAGATCTCCTCCTGATTATCTTCAGCCAAAAAATACAGGAGGAAGATAGGATGGAAAACGATTATAAAAGAAATTATTTTTGGGTCAAAAGAGATCTTAAAGGAAACAAACACTATTATTTTAAAATAAAAGGTCAATACCATGAGGTATCGGAAGAAGTATATAAAACTTGTTACAATTCATTTAAAAAAGAGGAACGTGAAAAAGAAAAGAGAAGTGAGTTTAAAGTATCCAGTTTAGATCAGTTAGATAATAATAATACAGCGCTTGTAGATAAGATTGCTGACAGTAATAATCAATATGATACTTTTAATATCAATGAAGAAGTTGAAAATGTAATGAATATCATTAATCAACTTTCAGAAGAAGATAAGAATCTTATTACGAATCTTCTTATCAAGAATAAAACAGAAAGAGAACTCTCTGCATTGATGGGTGTTTCTCAACCAGCAATACATAAACGTAAAAAAAGAATAATAGAAAATATCAAAAATAAGTCAAAAAAGTAACTTGTTTTTTTTATAAGGTTATCAAGTAATAAAAAAATGTCCAGTTATATATGAGGGGAGTTATTAAGCATCTCCTCTCAAGAGGACATTGAAAACAGAATAGTCTGAATCAGCAACAAAAAGTTTTCTAGCACGTTGATAGTTGCGCCAAGAGAATACGTGAACATAGAAATGTAAGGTCACAATAAAATGTGAACTTTTTTCTCTGTTTCGTATTGGAGCGAGAAACAACTGATCATAAAAAGGTGAGGATAGACCTTTGCCGATATGAAAACGTAAATGATACTTCACTCTATTCAACAGTCGAGCGTGAACAAACCGTCGCAACAATTGAGGAGTGGTCTTTGACACGTGTGTCGTATGTTCTTGATGATCCTATACAGAAGCTGGTTTGGACATTGGAAAACAGACTTGAACCGATACGTTTATTGATAGATCGTGACACCTGTAAAAAAATGCAGGTGTCATCATTGTGTTAATAAAGGAAAGGATTGATTTTATGAAAAAAGTACATATTTTAACACAGGAAGAAAATAAACTTTCTTCGAAGCAGTTAGAGGAATACATGGAGTTTGCTGCTAAAAACAATTATGAACTTACTGGAGAATTGCATTTTCATTTTTCCAATGCTTTTTATGAACCAGAAAAGTTTGTGAATACAATAAAGGATCTTACAACAAGCAGAACATTTGTTACTGATGGTGAATGTATTGTGTTTGCTAATGCATTCAATGATGGAAGACTTCTTAAGGCATTTGAAGATAATGGCTTTGAAGTCTATGAACGTGACAGTGGTCGTCTTATTCAGAATGTGTTCAATGAATTCAACGAAAGACAGGTTCACACTTTGAAAGCTGTAATTAACAGTGCATTAGAATCGGCTGTTAATAATAAACCACTGTTTGTAACTAGCAATTCAAACAGTGAAGCCACTCATGATTGTGTACGAGAATATGTATCCAAGTATGATTTGGATCATGCTGTTGTTATTCAACTTTCAAATCTGAATGAAGAATTTAAAAAACAGATTGGAGATGTCATAAAAAATGAAAAGTGTGACCATCTGGTACTTATTGAACCTGATTCTTTTTCAAAACAAATGCAACAGGATGTTGTTGACTTTGCATTGGAAAATAATCTTAAAGTAGACAGTTACTATGCACAGCCAGAAGTTGAAATTTCATTACAGATGAAAGGCATGGTTAACTGATTGAATGGATATCTTTGATTACTATTACATATATACATGCCTGAAGAAGCTTGTTACCTATAAAAAAATTACTAAAAATGTTGCCAATAAAGTTCTGAAGAAGTATGAGGAAGAATGTAATCCACTTGTCAGATATCATTTTTAAATTCACAAAATAAAGTGAATAATATCATGGATAGTTCGAAAAAGTTGTGGTACTGTATGTGGTGATAAGAAAGGGGATTTTTAGAATGGCTCAAGCTCAAAAACAAGTACGCATTATCGAACCACTGGAAAGATTTGTAAACAGAATCAATCTTGTTGGCTGTTATGCAAGAGTCAGTTCAGATAGTGAAGATCAGCTTAATTCATATAACAATCAGGTTGATTTCTATGAATCCTTTGTCAACAGTCTTGAAAATTCGAAACTGGTTAAGATCTATACAGATGAAGGAATAACTGGAACAAGAATGGACAAGAGAGACGGTTTTCTTCAAATGATTGAGGACTGTCGAAAAGGTCTTATAAATACAATTATAACTAAATCGATCAGTCGATTTGCACGAAATATAACGGAGACACTTTCAGTAGTAAGAGAACTGAAATCAATAGGTGTCTCCGTTTATTTTATGACAGAAAAAATTAATACAGCAAAAATGGGAAGTGAAATGATGCTTGCTGTCTATGCTGCCTGTGCCGAAATTGAATCAAAAGCAATTTCAAATGCACAAAAATGGGCATTTCGTACAAGGGCAAAAGAAGGAAGATACAATCAACCGAAACTGCCATATGGATATCAAAGAATAGATGGTGAAGTAAAAGTCATAGAAGAAGAAGCAAAGATTGTTGAAGATATCTTTAATAAATATGTGAATAAAGATTTTTCGGTAACAAAACTTGTAGATTATCTGAATAAACATTATTTCAAAAAGAAAAAGTGGTCACAGTCCACAGTTTCATCAATGCTTAAAAATGAAAGATATTGTGGAGACATGCTTCTTCAAAAAAGATATTCACCCGATGTCTTTCCTTATAAGTTAGTCACAAATAAAGGTGAACTTGCACAGTATTATGTTTACGATGTGTTTCCAAAAATCATTGATCGTGAACTTTTTGAAAAGGCAAATGAAAAACTTGTGAATAACAAGTTGAAGTTCAATAAAAATCAGATGGATGGAAACAGAGAATATCTGCTGACATCAAAAATCAAATGTGAACATTGTGGTGGAACTTTTAAAAGAAGGGTGTTGAGGAATAAAGAATATTGGAGTTGCAGTAATCATGTTGCTTCAGCAAAGAAATGTGAAGTAAAAATGATTGGAACGGATGAAATAGAAGATGCATTTTTAAAAATCTTTTATAAGCTCAAAGAAAATATTCATGTTTTGGAAGCCTATAAAAAACATATTGTGAATTTTACGACAAATGACGATGACAAATGTGAACTTGATCTCATTAATCGTGAACTTAAAAAAGTAAGCAGTTCTATCAATACACTTGTTCGATACTATCAGAAAGATCTTATAAGTCTGGAAGATTATAAGAAAAAGCATAACGAGTTGCTGATAGACAAATCAGTTTTTGAAATGCAAAAGTGCAAACTCAATGAAAAAATCTATCAGAGGTTTGAAGTGATACAGACACAGATCATCATTGAATGTCTGGAATCAGTAAAAGAAATCACTGCACTGGATGAAGAAATCTTCAATACTTTAGTTGATTCGATTGAAGTGGGAACATTGGATATCCAGTTCACATTGAAAAACGATCTTAAGTTAAAAGTAGAAAGGAAACAGGTCTAATGGATAAAGAAAAGGCAAAAGAAAATAGAATGATACAGCAGTTTTTTAAAAACAAGGTTTTTTGGGGAATTGACAGCGTTCCTTTAAAAAGAAAAATCTACAGAGGTAAAAGAGATAAGAATGGATCTCGAAAAAATGAATGCTTCTATGTAAGTGAAGATCAGAAGTATCGAATTGAAGAAAGTGTTCTGGTCAAGAATGTGAATTTGTTGTTGGAAGAAGTTATTAGCATGAAAGATAAGCACATACAAGGATGGAATAGTGAATCAAGAGAACAGTATTTTGAAATACTGAATAGAAATGCACTTCAAAATGTGAATACAGAAAGTGACTACAAGAACTTTATCTGTGACTATCTGAATCAGCAAAGTTCACAGGAATATGAAAATGTGAAGTTAAAAAGCAATATAGAAAAATGTGAATTCAAGAATATTATTGAAAAGATTGAGGTATATGAAACAGGAATACTGAGTATTTTCAATAATGGTCTTGAACTTTTTATTAATTATTAAGGAAAGGAGGTAAGATTGTGAACTATATTATCAGAGATGACAAAGAACATGAAACAACTGCACCGAAGGTTAAAGTGATTGCTCCAAGAAAGAAGTTTCAGCCATCATATAATGACAGGCAGAACAGGAAAATAAGAGTTGGAGCATACTGCAGGGTCTCAACGGATTCTGACGAACAGGAACTGAGTTATGAAACACAGTGTGAATATTATGAAAACTACATAGGCAGTCATGAAAACTGGGAACTCATTGCCATTTATTCAGATGAAGGAATAACAGGTACATCAACCAATAAAAGATCAGATTTTATGCGTATGATTGATGATGCTCGAGCAGGAAAATTAGATATGATCATTACTAAAAGTATTACACGATTTGCAAGGAACACAGTTGATTCACTGATGTATTTGAGAATCCTCAAGGAATACAATGTTGATGTTTACTTTGAAGTGGAGAATGTTCACAGTCTGGAAGCAAATGAGATGTTGCTGACGATCCTTTCAAGTGTTGCCCAACAAAGCAGTGAAGATAAAAGCGAAAGTATCAAGTGGGGATATCAAAGGCAGTTTGAAAAAGGAAAGGTTTATGCTGCCAATATGTATGGCTATAAGTCAAACAGAGGAACACTTGATATTATTGAAGAAGAAGCAGAAGTTGTTCGAGAGATCTTTTCTAAATATCTTTCAGGAATGAGCGAAAGTAAAATAGCAAAGTATCTGACGGAAAACAAAGTTCCCAAGAAGAATGGGAATACAAAATGGGATTCAGGAACGATTGGCAGGATGCTGCAAAATGAAAAGTACAGTGGGGATGCGCTTTTAAAGAAGACATTCAGCATAGATTTTCTTCATAAGAAACGGTATAAAAATGAAGGTCAGAAGAAAATGTACTTTGTGGAAAACAGTCACCCTGCGATTGTGACCAAAGAAGTATTCAAAGCAGCTCAAGTAGAAAGAACAAAAAGGAATATGAAATCAAATGATGAAAAAGAAGTTGTGGAAAATCACCATCAGAATCGCTATTCATCAAAAAATCCTTTAAGTAACAAAATCATCTGTTCAGAGTGTGGCGCCTTATATAGAAGGGCTGTCTGGACAAAAAGAAATAAGGAAAAAGAACCTGTATGGAGATGTTCAAACAGGTTAAAGAATGGAAATGCAATCTGTCCCAACAGTGTGACTTTAAAAGAAAAACCATTACTGGATGCTTTGACATCATTGATCAATGGAAAAACCAAATCAAAAGAAAAAACACGACTTGAACTTGCTAAAGAATTATCGGAATATTTGAATCCAAAAGATATTGTTGAAAAGAAACAAAAACTGAATTGTGAATTAGAAAATGTGAATTCACAAATAAATGAATTATTAGATAAAGGAATGTTACTTGTTGCCAGAGGCGTTCAAGACGAAAGTCAAATTGAGGAACACTTGGCACAATGTTATCAAACCAAACAAATGCTTAAAAAAGAACTGAAAAAGCTTGATGACAAATACAATGCATTAAAGCAAGGCAGACAGGAAAAACTATTAAAAACGTTAGAAAAAAATAGCAATGAACATACTGTTATGACACAAGAAGATCTTGCAGTTTTTATTGATAGAATTGTTGTAAAGAAAGACAAGATCGAAATAGAAACAATAGATGATCAAAAATGTGAGATTTCTTTAGAAATATTAAAATAGATATAACAATTATTAGATGAATTGAAACCTTGTTGATTGATTTTTAAATGGTATAATAGATACATAGAGGAGGAAAAATTATGGCGTTTCTATATAAAAGAAGAGAAAGAATTTCATACGATACACCTCAAGCTATGTATCAAGATAACAAGGCAAAAACAATTCTAGGACCATTAGATTATCAATCAAATATGATTAATGAATATATGAAAGAATTAAATACAAATAATGTTGCATTGGAGCTTCCCACTGGTAGTGGAAAAACATTAATTGGACTATTGATTGGTGAATATAGAAGAAAAATGAAACACGAGACAGTTTTGTTTTTATGTACAACTAATCAATTAGTAAAGCAGGTGGTTGAACAGGCAAATAAAAAATATGGAATAAATGCAATTGCTTTTTGTGGAAGACAAAAAGATTATAATATCAGTGATTGGGTACAATATAGTTCAGGAGAAGCGATAGGTGTTACGACGTATAGTTCTTTTTTTGCAACCAATTCACGTTTCGATGAAGTGGACATTATAATTATGGATGATGTTCATTCGAGTGAAGACTATATTATTTCTAATTGGACGGTAAATATATCGAAAAATGATATAGCATTTGAGCAAATAGCAGCAATTCTTAAAACTATTTTAAGTGAAAATGATTATATAAATTTAACGGCAGATGAAACCAGTATATGCCCTGAAAATTGGTGTAATTTAGTTCCAATGCCACTTTTAATTGAGAGAATATCTGAGATAAATAGTATTTTACAAATAAATATTAATGATGAAAGAAAATTTGCATATATGAATATTGCTGAAAATTTAAAAGATTGTAATATTTATATAAGTAATAAACAAATTCAAATTAGACCATGGATACCTCCAACAATGTTTCATAATGCATTTTCTAATGCAAAGCAAAGGATACTGATGTCTGCAACTTTAGGGAAAAGTGGTGAATTAGAAAGAATAACAGGAATTTCTAAAATAAAAAAATTACCAATGATTGATAATTGGGATCAAAGAAGTATAGGTAGAAAATTATTTATTTTTCCTGATTTAGCTATGGAAAAATCAGAAAAGAAAAAAATAATACCTGAATTACAGTTATTGATGAAAAAAAGTGTATTTCTTGTACCAAATAAAAGCGTTGAGAGAAAATTTGCAGAAAACTTAAAAGAAATATGTAATACAGATGTATTTGATGCAGGTGAATTAGAAAGCAATAAGGATGTATTTTTAAAATCAGAAAATTCATCAGTAATTTTAGCTAATAGGTTTGAAGGAATTGATTTTCCTGATGACTCAAGTCGATTATTATTTGTATACCGAATTCCAAAGTTAATGAATTTACAGGAAAATTTTTTAGTATCTAAAATGTCTGCTGCTACAATATATACTGAAAGAATTAAAACTCGTATTATTCAGGCATTTGGGCGATGCACAAGAAATGCTAATGATTATGCAGTAATATGTGTTTTTGGAAAATCAATTATGAATGAATTTACAAAAGAAGAAAAACAAATGCAATATCCAGCTGAGTTAAGAGCAGAATTATCATTTGGATTAGAAACATCTGAGGGGTATAAAACGATTACAGATATTATAACAAATGTAAAGTTATTTTTAGATCAAAAAAGTCCTGAGTGGCAGGATGCAAATGAAGCAATAATTGAAAGAAGAAATGAATATATGGAAGATGAAATCAAAAATCCATATAGCTCATGTTATGATCAATTAAATGCTGTTGCTAAATTTGAAGTAAATTATCAAAGTTATATTTGGACTAATAATTATATTAAGGCAATTGAACAATTGAATACTATTATTAGTACTTTAACATCACCTAAATTAAAAGGATATAAATGCTATTGGATATATATTAAAGGTTGTTTGCAATATTATTTATATAAACAAGGGGCACAACAATATGGTAGTATTTCAAAAAGAAGTTTTGAAGAAGCGGCTGGACTAAATGTTCCATTAAAATGGTTAAATACTCTATCAATGAAATTATTTTCTGGGGAAAGTAATACTACTAATACAGAAGATTATTTTGAAGATGTGATAGATGGCATAGAAAATAAATTACAAAAATACAGTTCTCCACAAAAATTCGAAAGATATATTGAAAAAATATTAGGCGATTTAAATTCAGAAGATGGTAAAAAATTTGAAAAAGGACAAGAAGAATTTGGTAAATTACTGGGATGCTTTTCAAAGAATGATGATAGTCAAGGAGCTCCTGATCCGTATTGGATTATAAATCTAGATATGGTTGTTGTTTTTGAAGATAAGATTTATAAAACAGATAAGAAAATACCAATTGAGGATGTAAGGGAAGCAGGAACTCACCATATATGGATAAAGAGAAATGTAGATGGTTTATCTCCAAATGCTAAGATTTTAACTATATTTGTTACTACTTCTAAAGAAATAGAAGAGAAAGCACGACAATTTGCAGATGGCATATATTATATGCATAAAAGTGACTTTATGAGTTTTGTTAATAGTTATATTGCAGTCATTAGAAAGGAATACAATACTTTTAACGAAAATGGAGATTACGGTTGGAGAAATGATTTATATGAAAATTTACAAACACAAAAACTTTTAATGTCTGACTTTATTGAATTATTAACAAAGAAAAAGTTAGCTGAAATATAAAAGGTAAAAATAAATATTATAAAGGTATATAGAAAATATATGCCTTTTTAAGTAGAAAAATAATTGTTTTAATTAGCCAATAATATGTAAATTTATGTGAATTTTATATTTTCTATTTTATTGTTTGTACTTTTCAAACATGATATACTAATCTTGTTTAAAAATTAAATATGCGATGTAATATGTACGGAAAAAGTAAATTGTGAGAATCTTATATATGATATTGAGTCGCTTTTTGAAAAGGTAATAATATATGTAATGATATCTTTATTGACTCTTAAATTCAAAATTAAGAGTTAAAATGGATGTCATCGAAAAAACGCCGATGAAATCAACGTTTTTTAAGATATTTTAAAGAATCAAAAAATAGCGATTTACGTGGATGTCACCCATATAAAAGGGTGTCACTACCTAAAAATCGCTATTTTTTACTTCAGAGATGAGGTAAAATGGATGTCATTAAAAGAAAGCAGGAAACCAAATGAAATTTTATATTAACAATAAAGAATTAAGTGAAAAAGTATTTTGGAGAACACTAGAATCATTAGTAAGTCCTATGCAAAGAGTACACATCTTGGATGGAATGAAAGTGAAGATTACTGATTATTTATGTTGGATAGAAATAGTGTAATGCTTTTAAAAGTGAATAGAACGATGAGATAGTAAATCAAGCGATTTACTATTTTTTCTATTTATATGCAGAATCAATACAAAACTAACAGAATTAATACACCTTGTTTATTTTTTTATATAAATAATATAAATTTGAATTACCGAAGGCAAGAGGATTTATAGGAGGAGAAAAACATGAAACATAAGAGTATCGCTACTACAATTTTAGCATTAGGATTTATGATAAGTAATGCGGGAATTGTTTCGGCTCATAATGTTAATTTTACTGCAAAAAATACAGTGGCATATAATGAATTTTTAAACTTGAGTTCTTCACAGGTAAGAACTATGAATGCAACAGAAGAAGGTCAAAGTAAGTTGGATCAATTAGTAAATAATGAGGATATTAATTCTATTAAGTATTTTAGCTCAAAAGGAAATAACGATGCGCAAATTTCTTATAATGATAATACAGGACAATATATCTATACAGAATCACAAGATGATTCTAATTCACTTTTAATGATTGTAGATGATGAAAAATATTAAGTCATTTCTAAAGGAGAAAATGTTTATATGTTGTCAGAGGATGGGACAGAACAGTTGATAAGTGAAATGATTTATGAAGATGATTCGGCCAATAAGCAGTATGATAATGTAGCAAAATTAGATGATATTGAATCACAAATTAGCACATATGGATATGGAAAAAACTATGGCCCATTTTATAAAACAAATAAATCATTATGTACTGTTTTAATGGTAATTAGTAAGACGACTAAATTATTTAAATGGGCACATCCTGCTTTAGGAACAATTTCTTTTGTTTGTAAAACTGCATCAAAAGTTGGAGACCAATTAGTAAAAACAATGTATATAAAATTCTATCAAGCTTATGATACTGCAAAACCTAGCAATGTAAGAGAAACACAATATTGGTATTACGATAGTAATCACAAAAATTTTGCAAAAAGTAGAACTATCAAATTCAGTAATACAAGACCATCATAAATAAGAGGAGGAATACACTATGGGATTTTCAGAAGAAAAAATATTTAAATTTGGTTTTTATTGTTTGAATGCGCTCATATGTATTTATTCATTATATATGTTTGTAATTCAAAAGGGTGCTTCAAATGAATCTGAAATATTGTTTTGTTCAACATTTGTTGTTGATGCAATTATGTATTATTTGAAAAGAAAAAACTAGTATTTTAAAGAGAGCTAAATTTAGAGGCAGAACTTTTGTTCTATCTTTATTGACATTTGAACAATTATAGCAGTTGTTATAATTGATAAGGTTGGTATAATTATTCTTTAGAAGGATTGGAGGAACAAGGAATATGTTAAAAATATTTCTTTATTTGATAGAAGGATTTATTATAGGCTATTTTGATTTTAAGTTTATTAAGAAAGATTTTAATTATTATTTGATTTCCTTTTTTTCAATTATTTTTACTTTAAGTCATGTTATTGCTGAACAGTATCTCGTTTATGATTATTTAAGTATTGTTATTACGATTACAATTCTTTATTTAATGAATGGATTAGATAATAAAATTAGTAAAACAATGAATCTGTTTATTTCAACATTTATAGGAATAGTTATTTGCATGTTTGATAGTATGTCTATACTAAAAATAATTTTTGTATTAAAAACAGGAAGTGAGGGAGTATGGTATTCACAAGATATTGTTTATTATATTATTTTAGTTGTAACAAGATTAATGATATTTATTACACTTTACTTATTAGATAAAAAACAAATTTTTAAACAATTAATTATTAGTAACAAGTATTTGACCCTATTGACTTCAATATCATTGGTAAACTGCTTAATAACAAGCTTCATTGCAAATGGTATTTATATGAATAGTATTTCCTATGGTTATGTTTATTTATTGGCAATTATTTTTATGGTAACAATAATCAGTGTTTTCATTATCATTTTAAGTATTAATAAAGATAATATGAGAATAAAAAAGCAAGAAATAGAACTTATTCAACTTAAATCAATAGAAGAAAAATATATTGCTGTTCAAAGTCAAAATAAAAGAAATGAAGAAATAAAACATGACTTGGAATATTTTATGAGTCTTGTTAACAAAAAAAGTGACTGTGATGAACTTACAAAAACATTGAAAAATACAATTAATAAAATAGATCAAAATCATATAAAGGTTTATTCAAAAAATAAAATATTCAATGGTTTATTAGAAGAAATAAAAGATACAGCAAATAAATATAATCAGCAGGTTTTGTATAATCTTAATGTTGGATTAATTGAGTTTTCTTTACAAGATTATCAAAGCGTATTAACATTGTTTCAAGAAATTTGTCAAAATAATGAAACAAAGAAAATTGATATTAATGTGAATGTAAAAAATGGATTTATGATTATAGAATTTATTTTTAAACCAAAAAAGGAAATGGCGTATGGAGCAGATAACAGATATATATTAAAAGAAAAAATAGCGGATTATGAATCTATAAAATATGTTTTAAAATTATAAAGAAGTTTGGGTGATATATATGAAAATTAAAATAATAGATGATGATATTCAATTTATAGACAGTTTAAAAAATAACTTAACAGGTGAATTTGATCATGTCTTAATAAATGGTAGCACAAGTTTTGATGATGAATATGATTATGATATTTATTTTTTAGATATAGATATGCCTAATAATGGACTAGAGATAGCAAGAAAAATCAAACAATTCAATGATGATATTATAGTTATTTTTGTATCATTTAGAGAGGATCTTATATTTGAGGCACTACAAACTTTTCCATATTACTTTTTAAGAAAAAAGTATCTTAAAGAAGAGTTACCAATAGTTATAAATAAAATAAAGAAAATGTTAGTAAATAATCAAATTGATATTTATTATAAGGGTAAAGAGATTTCTCTAGATGCTTCTAAAATATTATATATTGAAAAAAACGGGCAATATACACATATAGTTACAGAAAAAAATACTTATATTGTAAAACATTCTATGAAGTATTATGAAAAAAGATTATCATTAAAAATGTTTGGTTATGTATCTCAAGGCTTTTTAGCGAATTATCAATATATTGAAAGTGAGAATAGTCAGTATGTATTAATGAAGAATGGATATGTGTCGTATTATAGTAGAGGTAGAAGAAAAAGATTTTTAGATAATTATTTAAAATATATTACATAAGGATAATATTTAAATTTTATTTTCTAAATTTATATAAAATCTTGAAATATGAGAATATATAAATAAGAGAAAATATTATATTACGAGGTTTTATTATATTTTTTAGGTAAGGATAAACTTGTCTGAAATGTTAAATGTAACAAAGAAAACATTGATTTATTATGAAAATGAAGGTTTGGTAAAACCAGCAAGAGATAGCAATAATTATCGAAATTATAATCAAGAGGATGTTTCAAGAATTAAATTTATTTTATTATTAAGAGAAATGGATGTCACGATTGAAGAAATCAAACAAATTATAAATGATAAGAAGTCGATTAGAGATGTTTTAGAAAATAAAAAAGAGATGATAAAAAAACAACATCTTGATTTAGAAAATATAGATGAAAGAATTAATAATTATATTAAAAGAAGAAAAGTTAAAATAGCAGTTGATCACGTTTTAGATTATGGAACGATTTATGATCGCTTATATTTTTATAAAGATTATCTTCAATATGGACAAACAAAAATAAACTATAGTGATGTAAAATATTTTAAATTATCTATGTCTAGTTCAATAGGTCTAATGAGAGTGTTAGTTGCTCATATGAATTATTATGTAGATTTAGATGTTGTTACACAACATGATACATATTCTTTTCAAATTATGAATAATGAAGTTGTTTATCAAATGATGGAAAGAATTAAAGATTATTCAATAGAAGATCCTCTTGGATTAATTGACATTTATCTTAATAAACGAGACATGGTACAACTTAATCAATATATTAATAGACATTTTAGAAAATGGGCAAAAGAATATCATTTAGATAATCCAAGAGAGAGTATTCTAAAAAAAGAATAAAGACCAAAATGTTCTTAAATAAAAATTATTTAATTATAAATGATAGAATAATTATGCATATAAAATGTGTACTATCACTGGTGATGATTGTCCATATGTTTACCTTTCGTGATAGTTTGTGAAGCTAGGAAACTAGCTTCTTTTTAGGATAGAATTTATTGATGGTGATTGATATAATGAAAATAAGGAGATGATAGTGTGAATGGTTTTGTAAGAATTAGAGAATTTGAAGAAAGTTATACATCGACAGAAAAATTAATAGCGAAATATATTCTTGAACATGGTAATGAGATTTTAAATTATTCTGCACAAACATTGGGAGAGAAGACAAATACTTCTGCCGCAGCTATTATTAGGTTTTCTAAAAAAATAGGTTTTAAAGGTTTTAGTGATTTAAAAATGAATTTAGCACAATCTCATTCAAATGAGCAACATGATTTAGATGTAGATATTATTTTTAATGAAAATGATGATATGACATCTTTAGTAGATAAAGGATGTCGTTTAAATATGAATACGGTATTGAAAACATATCAATTGATTAATGTTAGTGATTTAGAAAATGCTATAAATCTTTTGTGCAATGCATCAACTATTTATCTGTTTGGAGTAGGTGGTTCTTCAGTTATTGCTAATGATATTGAACAAAAATTAATCAGAATTGGGAAAAAGGTTATTTATAATAATGATTTACATATTCAAATGACATTTACGCAAAGTATGACAAAGGATGATACGGCATTGATCATCAGTTATTCAGGAACAACGGCAGGATTGGTAGATATTTCTAAAATCTTAGTTGAAAAAAATATTCCGTATATTTCAATTACACAAATTAATCAAAATCTTATATCAAAAAATAGTACGGTTGCACTTAGAGTACCAAGCGAGGAAAAGGAGTTACGTATAGGAGCAGTTTCATCAAGAATTTCTTCTTTTGTAATTACTGATTTATTGTATTATGGTGTGTTTAAAAAGAACTTTGATAAAAATAAAGATAATTTGATTGATTCAAGAAATAATGTTTCAATTCTTAAAAAGTAGATTCATTTCAAAATGAATCTTTTATTTTAGAAATAATATTTTAAAATATATCAATTATTATTGAAATAATATTTCAATAATAATATAATGATATTGGAAGGAGGGGCCATATTAATGAAATTAAATCAGTTAGATACAGAAAAAGTAAACCAAAATTCATTACATATTGATGAAATGTCAACTATTGATATTTTAAAAACAATTAATAATGAAGATCAAAAAGTAGCATTTGCAGTACAAGACGTCATATTACAAATCGCTCAAGCGGTTGATTGTATCTATGAAAAAATGTGTTTAGGTGGAAGATTAATTTATGTAGGTGCTGGAACTTCTGGAAGGCTAGGAATACTAGATGCCTCTGAATGTCCACCAACTTATGGAGTTGAACCTACTCTTATCCAAGGAATTATTGCTGGAGGGATTAAAGCTGTTACTCAAGCAGTTGAAGGTGCAGAGGATTCGAAGCAATTAGCACAAATTGATTTAGAAAAAATAAATTTAAATGACAAAGATGTTGTTTGTGGAATTGCTGCTTCAGGAAGAACACCTTATGTAATTGCAGGATTGCAATATGCGCGCAAAATTGGCTGTTCTACAATTTCATTGTGTTGTGTTCAAAATGGAGAGATTTCAAAGTACGCTAATTATCCTATTGAAGTTGTTGTAGGACCAGAAGTTGTCACTGGCTCAACAAGAATGAAAGCTGGGACAGCACAAAAGATGGTTTTAAATATGATTTCAACTTCAGTGATGATTAAAAGAGGAAAAGTATTTGGAAACTTAATGGTTGATGTTCAACCAACAAATGAAAAATTAAAAATGAGAGCTGTTTCTATTGTTTGCCAATCTGTTGATTGTGATGAAGCAGAAGCAACAAGACTATTAAATAAAAGCAAGTTTAATGTTAAGATTGCTATTTTAATGGGTCTTACGGGTAAAGATGAAATAGAATGTCAAGAAGCTCTTGAAAAGAATAAAGGTAATATTAGCCTAACAGTTAGAAGTTTTTTATAGGAGGAATAAGCAATGAAAAGATATGTTGTAAAAAATGAAAAAAATAAAACATATAAAAATATGTTTGGGGTAACAGACTATGATATTCCAATGTTTGGATTTAAAAGTGCATTGTTGATTTTAGGTGCTACAATGTTATCTTTAATTGTTTGTGTAAATGGTTTTCATTATTTACATATTGATTTTCGCCTTCCTAATGCAATTATTAGTTCAATTGTATGCGGTTTATCTGTTGCTTATTCACAATTTTATATTGAAAGAAAAAAAGGAATGTGTAAAAGCTTTTGGATTGTTACAGGTATATTTACAATCATGGCTTTTGTGATGATATTAATGATTAGATAGGAGGAGAAAATATGTTTGAAAAGTTCTCGAACATTATTGAAGGTAAATTTGCTGGTCCTTTGGAAAAACTTTCCAATCAAAGACATTTACGTGCTATTCGTGATGGGATCATTGCTACTTTACCAATTATTATTGTAAGTTCATTATTAATGGTTGTTGCATTTTCATATAATCAAATGCCTGAATCATGGGCTTTGGCGAAGTTTATCAAAGCTAATGCAGTAGCTATTTTATTACCATATAGAATGTCAATGTATATTATGACATTATATGCAGTTTTTGGAATTGGTTATTCACTTGCAAAATCTTATGATTTAGATGGATTAAGTGGAGCAATTATGGCAGAGTTAACATTCTTATTAACGATTGTTCCTGTCTCTATTCCAGATGTGACTGATTCAATTACTGCATTAGCAAGTAAAAATGCAGAATTAAATGCATTTTTACAACAACTTCCTTCAGGATATGTTATTCCTGCAGAAAACTTAGGATCAGCAGGTATGTTTATTGGAATTTTATCTGCATTTATTGGAGTTGAAATTTATAGATTTACACAAGTAAAAGGTATAAAAATTACGATGCCTGCTGCTGTTCCACCAGCAGTAGCAAGATCTTTTGAATCTTTAACACCAACAATTATTATTATTTTAGGAATGTCTACCATTACAATGTGGTTAGGTATTGATGTTCATAGTATTGTCGGAACACTTATTAAACCATTAGTAAATGCAACAGATACTTTACCATCAACATTAATTATTATTTTCTTAATTATGTTTTTCTGGTCATTCGGTATTCATGGAGATTCTATTGTTAGTTCTCTTGCAAGACCAATTTGGTTAATTTTATTAGACCAAAATACAGCTGCGGTAGCTGCTGGAAAAGTAGCAACACATATTGGTGTTGAACCATTTTTACAATGGTTTGTGCATATTGGTGGATCAGGAGCAACACTTGGATTAGCTATCTTATTCTGTTTTAAAGCAAAATCTAAATATGGAAAAACTTTAGGAAGAACAACAATCTTACCATCTATTTTTAACATTAATGAACCAATGATTTTTGGGGCACCAATTGTTTTAAATCCGATGTTATTAATTCCTTTTATTGTTATTCCTTTAGTTCTAGCAACAATTGCTTGGGTTGCTACAGCAATGCATTTAGTTAATTGTGCTGTTACAATTGCTCCATGGACATTACCTGGACCAATTGGTGCTTATCTTGCATGTGGAGGAGATTGGAGAGCAGCAGTTTTGAATATTATTTTAATTGTAATCTCTGTTGTGTTATATTATCCATTCTTTAAAATGTATGATAAGGAATTATTAGAAGAAGAAAAAGCTAAAGAAGCTATTGAAGGATAAAAGGTGAAATTTATGTATATAGGTATTGATGGTGGTGGAACAAAGACAAAAATGGTTTCTTATGATGATGATGGAAATATAGGTCAAGAAATAGTTTTACCAACTGTTCATATTCTAAGTCAAACACCAAAAAAATGTATTGAAATATTAAAAGCTGGAGTTGAACAATTAGATCCACAAAGTGTTTCAAAAATTGGTATTGGTTTAGCAGGATATGGACAAGATAAAAAAATAAGAAAAGAAATAGAGGATATTTGTTTAAAAGCATTTAAAAATAGACCATTTGTTTTAAAAAGTGATGTACAAATAGCAATAGAAGGTGCTCTTGATGGTCAAGATGGTATTGTTGTGATTGCTGGAACGGGTAGTATTGCGCTTTCTTTAAAGGAAGGTATGTTACAACGTTGTGGTGGTTGGGGCTATCAATTAGGTGATGAAGGAAGTGCTTATTGGATTGCTAAAAAGATGTTGAATGTTTTTTGTCAAGAAGTTGATGGTCGTTTAGAAAAGACGATTTTATATGATTTAATTAAAAGAGAATGTCATTTAGTAAATGATTATGACATTATTACTTTTATGAATAATTTAAATCATGATCGTACAAAAATAGCTGCTTTAGCTTATATCAATGGCTTAGCAGCAAAAGAAAAAGATCCTAATGCTTTAAAAATATATAAACAAGCTGCAGAAGAAATATATAAACTTATTAACTTGTTATCTAAAAATTTTAAATCTCCCATTAACGTCTCTTATATAGGCGGTGTATTTCAACATGCAGGTTCCTTTATTATTCCTCATCTTCAAGATCAATTAGGAAATCGTTTTAATCTTATTCCACCTATTCATACACCAGAATATGGTGCCTATATACTTGCAAAGAAACTAAGGTGAGAAATCACCTTAGTTTTTAAAAGGAGGACATAAAATGGTATATATACAAAAGAAAAAAGATATTCTTTGGGGTGGAGCAACTGCTAGTAGTCAATATGAAGGAGGTTATGATTTAGATGGAAAAGGTTTAGATACACAAGATTGTAGACCTTATTTAAAGAGAACTTCTGATGCTACAACAGCAACACGCTTACTCACACGAGATGTTATAGATGAAGCAAAAAAATGTCAGGGTATTGGAAATTATCCTTTTAGAAAAGGCAGTGATGGATATCATCATATAGATGAAGATATTGCTTTATTAAAAGAATTGGGGATTGATATTTATAGATTTTCAATAAGTTGGGCAAGATTATATCCTCAAGGTGATGAGTTAGAACCAAATAAAAAAGGAATCGCGTTTTATGATCATATTTTTAAAGAAGTTCATAAGGCGGGTATGAAAATATTTTTAACAATGAATCATTATGCTGTACCACTATATTTAGTAGAAAATTATGGTGGTTGGACAAATAGAAAATTAGTTACTTTTTATGAAAGATTTGCGAGAACTGTTTTTGAACATTGGGGACAATATATTGATTATTTCTTACCATTTAATGAAATAAATGCAGGTTATTTTAGTCCTTATAATGGCGTAGGTTTAGTTAAAGGAAAAGACAAATCCTATAATCAAAGTCTTGTTTTTCAATCACTTCATCATCAATTTATTGCAAGTGCACAAACAATTAAAATAGCAAGAGAATTATCTCCTAAAAGTCAATCAGGATGTATGGTCGCATGTTTTTGTTATTATCCTTTAACATCTTCACCAGAAGATAATTTAAAAGCCGTTAGAGATGAAGAAATACATCAATGGTTTGCAGTTGATATTTTAGCTAATGGTCATTATCCAAGTTATATGGATCGCTTTTTTAGAGAAAATGATATTCATTTAAAAATGGAAGAGGGCGATGAAGCATTGTTAAAAGAATATGCTTGTGATTTTGTTAGCTTTTCTTACTATTCAAGTTCAATTGCTACTGTTCAAGAAGATGGACAACAAACAGCAGGTAATTTAGTAGTTTCAACTAAAAATCCTTATTTAAAAGCAAGTGAATGGGGATGGCAAATTGACCCAATTGGTCTTAGAATTATGCTCAATAAAATGTATGATCGTACTCAAAAACCAATTTTTATTTCAGAAAACGGCTTAGGAGCAAGAGATCAATTAAATAGTGATTTTTCAATTCATGATCCTTATAGAATAGATTATTTAAAACAACATTTTAAACAAATAGAAGAAGCCATTGATGATGGTGTTGATGTTATTGGTTATATTATGTGGGGTGTTATTGATATTGTTTCAGCTGGAAGCTGTGAAATGGCAAAAAGATATGGAGTTATTTATGTAGATGGTGATAATTTAGGAAATGGTACATATAAACGTTATAAGAAGGATAGTTTTAAGTGGTATCATAATTATATTCAAGCTCAACATCAACAATTTAAGAAATGATTAATTTCATTTCTTTTTTCGAAACAATATTTTAAATTTTTTAATAAAAAAATGAAATTTTATGTATGAAAAGGCTTTCAAAATGATTTTGTTTTTGTTACAATACATATTGTACAACATGTCTAGACAATATTAAGTGCAAAATTGAGGAAGGAAATATAAAAATATGGGAAAAAGAATGAAGAAAGTTCTAGCATCTGCTATGTCTCTATCAATGGTTGCATCAATGGCCATGTCAGGGGTAAGTGCTACAACTTCAAGAGTTGATAGTTTGTTATCCAATATGTCATTAAGACAAAAGATAACACAAATGATGATGGTTGATTTTAGACAATGGAAAACAGCAGATGAAGAAGCAAAATCTGATTTTACTAAAATGAATTCAGAAGTACAAAAAATTGTAGAAGATTATGATTTTGGATCAGTTATTTTCTTTGCTAATAATATTAAAGAAACTAAACAAAGCTTCAATTTAACAATGGATTTACAAAAAGCAGCAACAAAAGATAATGGTATTCCATTATTGATTACAACTGATCAAGAAGGTGGAATTGTTTATCGTTTAGGATCAGGAACTGCTTTACCAGGTAATATGGCATTAGGAGCAACAGGTGACGTCAATAATGCTAAAATCGCTGGAGAAATTATTGGTAGTGAATTAAGTTCTTTAGGTATTAATACAACGTTAGCACCAGTTGTTGATGTAAATAATAATGCTAATAATCCGGTTATTGGATTACGCTCTTATGGTGAAGATGCTGAAATGGTTGGAAAAATGGCATCAGCTGAAATTGAAGGATTAGCTGAATATAATGTTATTGGATGTGCAAAACATTTCCCTGGTCATGGAGATACTGCAACAGACTCACATTATGGATTACCAATGGTTAATAAATCAAAAGAAGAATTATTGAATAATGAATTAAAACCATATCAAGTAGCAATTGATCAAGGTATTGAAATGATCATGTCAGCTCATATTCTTTACCCACAATTAGATGATACAACAGTTCATTCAGATAAAACTGGTAAAGAAGAAAAATTACCTTCAACATTATCTCATAAAATCTTAACTGATTTATTAAAAGGAGAAATGGGATTTAATGGTGTTGTAGTTACTGATGCAATGAACATGGCAGGTATTGCAGCAACTTATGATGAAGTACAAGCTGTTAAACTTGCTATTAATGCAGGGGTAGATTTAATTTGTATGCCAACAAATATTACTTGTTTAGAAGATATGTCTAAATTAGATGCCATTATTGATGGTGTAGAAAAAGCAGTAAATGATGGTGAAATTCAAGAATCTAGATTAGATGATGCAGTAACAAGAGTTTTAACATTAAAAGAAAATAAAGGAATTTTAGATTGGAAAGAATCTAACTATTCATTAGAAAAAGCATTAGCAACAGTAGGTTGTGATGAAAACAGAGCTAAAGAAAGAGAAATCGCTGCTAAAGCAGTAACAGTTGTTAAAAATGAAAATAATACATTACCATTAAATGTTACTAAAAAAAGTAAAGTATTATTAGTAGCAGCTGAAAATAACCAAAGATCATTAATGAAATATGGTGTAGAACGTGCTAAAAAAGCTGGATTAATTCCAGATGGAGCTGAAGTAAAAGTTACAAGATATATGGACCGTACACTTGCTTCAGATGCAACAGTTATTAATGCTGATGGTTCAACATATACATCAGCAATGACAGATTTACTAGATTGGTGTGATACACTTGTTGTTGTTTCAGATAATAGTGGATTAAATGTGAAAAAAGCGCATTATGAAAATAATTATACTGGAACACCTTATAACTTAGTAGATTACGTTGAAAAATCAGATTCTAATAAAACAACAGTAGTTATTTCTGCTAACAAACCTTATGATGTACAAATGTATCCAAATGCTGATGCAATTATGGCTGTTTATGGATCAAAAGGAGATCCAACAGAACAATTAATCGGTGGAGCAACAGGATCTACTTCAGCTTCTGGGCCAAATATTACAGCTGGTGTTGAAGTTGCATTCGGTGTCTTTGGATCATCAGGAAAATTACCAGTAAGTATTCCTAAATATGTTCTTTCAACAGCTGATAATGGAACTGAAACAGGTTCATTCTCTGATGAAATTTTATATGGTAATGGTTATGGAATAACATACGATGCTAAAACAATTAATAGAGATGAATTAGAAAATAAAGTAGCAGAATTAGAAAAACTTGAAAAAGGAAACTATACTGATGCATCATGGTCAGTATTTGAAATTGCATTAAATGATGCTAAAGAAGTATTAAGTAAAGTAAGTTCACAAGAAGATATTGATGAAGCATTAGCAACATTAAATAAAGCATATGAAGCATTAACAGAAAACAAAAAAGAAGAACCAACAAATCCATCTGATAAAAAAGATGAATCAACAAATAAAAAAGACGAAACAGTTAAAACAGAAACAAAGAAAAACACACAAAAATCAAAAGTAAAAACAGGAGATAATACAGCAATTACAGCATTTGCAGTAATGATGTTTATTTCAGGATGTGTATTTGTATTAGCAAGAAGAAAAAGAAATGATTAATTAAAATGTCCTCTTCGTTGAAATCAACGAGGAGGATTTTTTTATTTTAATCACTTTGATTATCAAGTATAATTAAATAAATAAACAAAGAAAGGATTAGAGTGATGATTGATTTAAGAGAATATTTTTATAATAAGATAAAAAATGAAATGGATCATTGGGATATGTCAGATGCTTATTCTATTACCTTTTTTCTATATAGTAATGAAGCATATACATATAAAGAATATTCTAATGTTTGTGAATTTAGTATTTCTTTAAATAATGAAACTTTCTTTAAAAGTGAATATTCTGGAGATGATGAAGGCCTTTATAGTGAAGAAAGATGGAATTATGCATATTTAGAGCAAGATGATAAAGATATGCTTGATGAAAAAGGAATGGAAACTTTATTTGCGTGGTATAAACAAGAAGGTATAGAGAATATTGGTTATGAAGATCCTGATTGTTATGATGAAAATTGTAGATATATAGGAAAAGGTCCAGTAGGGTATTATGAATTATTAGAAGTGATTAGTGATGTTGCTAGAAGATTAATTGAAGAAGATTATTTTCTACAAAGATGTGGTAAGAGAATTCCTATTATTATTCAAGATTTAGAATTTACGTGGTATGTTCTTGAGGCAACAAAGAAAGTAAATATCCATGATGAAGCACATGATTTTTTTAAAGCATTAGAATCTGGAAATATGTAACTTATTTGTATTTTTTAATAAGTTTTGATAAAATCTATTCAGTTTAGAAATGAGGAATAGGATGACTACTAGAGATATACAAAGAGAAGAAACGAAAAAGAGAATATATGATGTTGCTTTTAAGTTATTTGATGAATTTGGATATGATAAGGTAAAAGTAAGTGATATTGCTAAGGCAGCAAATGTTTCTGTAGGATCTGTGTATTATCATTATAAGAATAAAGAAGCAATTATTGATTATGGCTATTATGAATTTGATCAAATGTTAAAAGAAGCTTACGAAAAGCAAAGTTTTGATAACGAAAGAGAAGCTATTTTATTTTTAATAGATTTTCAAATTAAAGATGTCTTTTTAGATATTGGATTAAAGATGACAACTATTTGTTTTAAAAATCAAATAAATGCTGAAAATACATATTTATATTGTGATGAAAGATATTTATATCAAAAGTTATTAGAAAATCTTAATCATATTCAGCATATGAATAAGGAACATGCAGCTAAAATGATTTTAAGAATTAGTAGAGGTAGTATTTATGATTGGTGTTGTCATAATGGAAGTTATGATTTAGTTGAAGCTGTTCATGAAGAGATTTCTATTGTATTAGATTATATTGGTTTATAGGAAGACGAAAGTCTTTCTATTTTTTTATTTATATGTGAAAAAATTATTAAGTTATTGACAAGTAATTTATTAAGGATTACGATGTATATATAAGTTAACTGAATAAATTCAGTGAACTAATTCAAGGAGGGATTTGGTATGAATAAATATCAACATTTGTTTTCACCGATTAAAATCGGTACAGTAGAAGTACCTAATCGTATTGCATTACTTCCAATGGGTGTCTTTTCATCACGTATGATGAATAATGATGGAAGTTATACAAAAGATGGGGCAGATTATTATATTGAAAGAGCAAAAGGAGGAATTGGTTTAATTATTACTGGTTTAGTTCCTGTACCAAAAGGAGCAGGACTTCCTAGTATTGTTAATGATGTTAAAAGCTACACTGAAAATATGAAATATTTAGCAGATGGTGTGCATAAATACGGTTCAAAAGTATTTGTCATGTTAACTGCTATGTCTGGTAGAGCTTCTATTCATCCTACAGATCCAGCACCTAGTTCAATGCCTAATGTATGGGATCCATCTAAAAATAATCCTGAAATGAGTATTGAAGATATTCATCAATATATTGAATGGTTTGCTCAAGGAGCAAAAGCTGCTAAAGATGCAGGGATTGATGGAGTTGAAATTCATGCTGTACACGAAGGTTATTTATTAGATCAATTTACAATTGCAGCATGGAATAAACGTAATGATGAATATGGTGGAAGTTTAGAAAATCGTTTAAGATTCCCATGTGAAATTGTAAAAGCTATTAAAAAAGCTTGTGGGGAAGATTTCCCAGTTTCTGTAAGATATTCTGTTGTAAGTAAAACAAAAGATTTTAACAGAGGTGCTTTACCAGGTGAAGAATATCAAGAATTTGGTAGAGATTATGAAGAAAGTGAAAAAGTAGCTAAGATGTTAGAAGAAGCAGGTTATGATATGCTTGATTGTGATAATGGTTCTTATGATGCTTGGTATTGGCCACATCCACCAGTATATATGCCAAAAGCATGTAACTTGGAAGATGTTGAAAGGGTAAAACAATGGGTTAATATTCCTGTTATTTGTGGTGGCCGCTTTGATGACCCTGAACTTGCTGAAAAAGAAATTGCGGCTGGTAAGATTGATATGATGGGTATGGGTCGTCCGTTACTTGCAGATCCTGATTTAGCTAATAAGTTTAAAGAAGGAAGAGAAGATGATATTAGACCATGTATTTCTTGTCACTTTGGATGTTTAGCACGTATTTTCCAAGTTGATATGAAAACAATGTCTTCTAAAGATATTTCATGTGCTTTAAATCCACGTTGTGGAATGGAAAATCATTATAATATTACTAAAGCAGATGTCTTAAAGAAAGTCGCTGTTGTCGGAGGTGGTATCGCTGGTATGGAAGCTGCGCGCGTGGCTGCTCTTCGAGGACATAGTATTGACTTATATGAAAAAACTGATCGTTTAGGTGGTGTATTTAATGAAGCAAGTGCTTTTGATTTTAAAGATGATGATCGTCGTTTATTAGCTTGGTATAAAAAACAAATCAAAGATGCAGGAGTTAATGTTAAATTTAATACTGAATTTAAAGTAGAAGATAAAGCAAATTATGATGTTGTTTTTGTTGCTACTGGAGCAAGTGAAAAACGTTTAGATAATATTCCTGGATTTGATCAACCAAATGTAAGATATGCAGTTGATGTTTTAGATAAACAAGATATTAAAGATCAAAATGTTGTCATCATAGGTGGAGGTCTTACAGGTTGTGAATTAGCTTATGACCTTGCTAGAAAGAATAAAAAAGTTTCAGTTGTTGAAGCTTTACCTACCATTATGAATGTAGAAGGTCTTGCAGCTCCAAATTATAATATGCTTGTTGAATTAATGGAATATTACCATGTTGATCTTTATAAAAATGCAACAGTAAAAGAATATAAAGATGGTAAATTGATGATTGATGTGATAACAACAAACGAACCAAATATTAATAATAGAGCACGTATGATGTCATTATTTGGTGTACATCATACATCAAAAGCAATTGAAGCTGATACAGTTGTTGTATCTGTTGGTTATAAATCTAATCAAACATTATATGATTCAATTAAAGGAGAAAATGTCTATTTATTAGGAGATGCTATTCAACCAGGTAACTTAATGACTGCTATTTGGGGCGCATATACAACAGCTTTAAAAATTTAAGATAATACGAGACAAAATTGTCTCGTATTTTTTTATTAGAAAAATACAAATAATGGATTAGAAATTTTTATTGATGCTGTTAATCAAAATTTACACGATCTTTTACCATTAGATTTAGAATTAAGTAATGAAGGATTAAAAAATGGCTTCAAAAAAGGACAATTCCTAGAAATAGAGCCTATGCTTCTAATTTTTTATCACGATTAGGATTAAATGAGAAAGATACAAAAGGTATTATTGATATATGTCAAGGCTTATCATTGAATGATAGTTATTGGGTTGTACAAGAAAATTGTAAAGACTTATTTAAAGATAAAAATCTTTATCATAATTCTTTTAATACCAACATTGCTTCTATTGCTTTTACAGGATATGGAAGTTATACAAGAACTTTATTTAAATCATCACCTGAATTTACAACAAATGGGATGCTTGCAAAATCATGGAGAAGAATAAAAAATAATATTTTTCTTTATAAATCGGGAACAGAAGGATTTGCGAATAGTGGCTTAGAACCTTATAGTGAATATTATGCTTCACAGATTGCAAAAATAATGGATTTACATTATGTGGATTATGGGCTTTCTAAATGGAAAGGAAAGCTTTGTTCAACATGTTTACTTTTCACAAATGAAAACATATCTTATATTCCAGTTGGAAGAAATTATTCAAAAAAGAGTTTTAGAATTATTAGAATAGTAGAGCACATCTACTATTTTCATTTTAAATTAATAAATTACTTGACTATATCCTAAGGTCATACTGTTTAATATAAGTAGAGGTGATAGTTATGACAACACATGAAGTAGAAGAAATGTTAGATATTACAAAGAAAATGTTGATTTATTATGAAAATGAAGGTTTAGTGAAACCATTAAGAGATAATAATAATTATCGATGTTATAATCAAGATGATGTTTCAAAAATTAAGTTTATTCTCCTATTAAGAGAGATGGATGTCACTATAGAAGAAATCAAACAGATTATTAATAAAAAGAAATCAATTAGAGATGTTTTGGAAAATAAAAAAGATTTGATAAAACAACGACAACTTGATTTAGATCATATAGATGAAAAAATTAATAATTATATTAAAAGAAAAAAAGTTAAAATAGCAGTAGATAATGTTTTAGATTATGGAACGATTTATGATCGTTTATATTTTTATAAAGATTTTCTTCAATATTTTCAGACAGAAATAAAATACAGTGATGTCAAATGCTTTAAACTATCAATGTCCAGTTCAATTGGATATATGAAATTCATGGAAGTACATATGAATTATTATGTGGATTTAGATGTTATTACACAATATGATACTTATTCTTTTCAAATTATGAACAATGAAGTTGTTTATCAAATGATGGAAAGAATTAAAGCTTATCCATTAGAAGATCCTCTTGGATTGGTTGACATCTATCTTAATAAACGAGATATGGTTCAACTTAATCAATATATTAATCGACATTTTAGAAAGTGGGCTAAAGAATATCATTTAGATAATCCAAGAGATAGTATAATAAGAAGATACAAATAAGACCAATTTGTTCCAAAATAAAAAGCTGATTCTAAAAGAGAGTATGATTAAAAGGCACATAGAAATGTGTCTATCACTAATCCCTCTCCATATATGAGTTCATTTTCTATTGCAATCATGTTAGTGATAGGAGGAGAAATTCTCTTTCTCCTTTTTTAATTGACAAAAGAAAGAACAAAGATTAAAATATAAATAGGAATTATTCCTAGCAAGGAATAAAAGGAGGAAATAAACATGGCTAATAAATATGCAGGAACACAAACAGAAAAGAACTTAATGGAAGCTTTTTCAGGAGAATCACAAGCAAGAAATAAATATACTTACTTCGCTTCAAAAGCAAAAAAAGAAGGTTTTGAACAAATTTCATCTTTATTCTTAAAAACAGCAGATAATGAAAAAGAACATGCTAAAATGTGGTTTAAAGAATTAAATGGTATTGGAAATACAGCTGAAAACCTAGTAGCAGCAGCTGAAGGTGAAAACTACGAATGGACAGATATGTATGAAGGTTTTGCAAAAACTGCAGAAGAAGAAGGGTTTCCAGAACTTGCAGCTAAATTCCGTATGGTTGGAGAAATCGAAAAACATCATGAAGAACGTTATAGAGCATTATTGCATAATGTAGAAATGCAAGAAGTTTTCGCTAAAAGTGAAGTAAAGGTTTGGGAATGTCGTAACTGTGGACATATCGTTGTTGGGGAAAAAGCACCTGATGTTTGTCCAGTATGTGATCATCCACAAGCATACTTTGAAGTTCATGCTAAAAATTATTAATAATATAATGAAGGATATCATGATGATATCCTTTTTGTTTACTGATATAATTGATACAAAGGAGAAATATATTATGTATTATCAAACAATTTATCATTCACCTATAGGAAAAATATTTTTAGTTAGTGTGAAAAATATTTAATTGATTTGTGGTTAGAAGGACAAAAGTATTTTCAAGCAACATTAAAAGAAGAACCAATTTATAATGTTCAGATTGAAATACTTAATAAAACAAAAAAGTGGTTGGATTATTATTTTAATGGAGAGAAACCAAATATAAATAGGTTATTACTTAAACCACAAGGAAGCAAATTTAGAAAAGAGATTTGGAAAATTCTATGTGAAATTCCTTACGGTGAAGTAACAACTTATGGGAAGATTGCTGATGAAGTAGCAAAAAATGCACGTATAGATTTTGGATTAGCTAAGTGGGGAAGTGTTGGTAGTCAAAATATACCAGCAACATACGTATTTGAAAAACCAAAGGATTTATTAAGAATTGTTTAGAATTTATTTAGAAATTGTTCACGAGTTGTTCATATAACTTTTCTATGCTTTCTTTAGTTAATAAAGGAGGCAATAGAATGAAGTTAAGATATGTTTATCGTAGTTTATTGTTTGTAATAGGATTGTTTTTTATATTATTAGGTTTTATAGGCTTATTGCTTCCTGTTGTTCCTCAAGTACCATTTTTTATTGTTGGAGCAATATGCTTAATGAAGTCTTCTGATCGTATAAAATATTGGGTAAAAGATCATCGATTATATCAAATAAATTGTCAAAAAGTAATAGAAAAATCTAAGTTATTAAAGCGAATACTCAAATAGTATTCGTTTTTGTTAATTAATTGTTATGTTTCTTTTATCTTTGTTAACAAAGATAAATATTAGATATATAATGGCTGAGGGGAAATTATTATGTGGATTTTATATGCATTTGGTTCAGCTTTGTTTGCTGGGATAACTTCAATACTAGCAAAATGTGGAATTAAAAAAACAGATTCACATGTTGCTACTGCTTTAAGAACAATTATTGTGCTTATCTTTTCATGGCTAATGGTTTTCATTGTTCAAAGCCAAAATCAAATTTCAACAATTTCAAATAAAACATGGTTATTTTTAATTTTATCAGGTTTTGCGACTGGAGCATCTTGGCTTTGTTATTTTAAAGCTTTACAATTAGGAGATGTTAATAAAGTAGTTCCAATTGATAAATCAAGTACAATTCTTACAATGATTTTAGCATTTATTTTCTTAAAAGAAGAAATGACTTTATTAAAAGGAGTATGTGTTATTTTAATAGGGATTGGTACATATATGATGATAGATCAAAAAGAAAGTACATCAGCAAATCATCATAAGAGTTGGTTGATCTATGCTTTACTTTCAGCTATCTTTGCAAGTTTAACATCAATATTAGGTAAAGTAGGTATGCAAAATATCGATTCTAATTTAGGTACTGCAATTCGTACAGTTGTTGTTTTATTTATGTCATGGGTTGTTGTTTTTGTTACTCATAAACAACATACATTAAAAGAGATAGATCACCATGAATTGTTATTTATTTGTTTATCAGGTATTGCTACAGGACTATCATGGCTTTGTTATTATCGAGCTTTACAATTAGGACTGGCAAGTATTGTAGTACCAATAGATAAATTAAGTATTGTAGTAACAATTATTTTCTCTTATGTTGTTTTCCATGAAAGATTAAATAAAAAATCTTTTATTGGTTTAATGAGTATGATTGTTGGAACATTATTAATGATTATTTAATATGGCTTTAGCTATATTTTTCTTTTCAAGTAAATTTATTTCCTTTAAAATAAAAAAGGTGAATAAAATGCAAAAAGAATTAATTAAATGGTATCAACAAAATAAAAGAGATTTTCCTTGGAGAAAAGATCAAGATCCTTATCATATTTGGATTAGTGAAATCATGTTACAACAAACAACGACAGAAACAGTTATCCCTTATTATGAGCGCTTTCTAGAAAAATTTTCTACAATTGAAGCACTTGCCAGCGCTTCTTTAGAAGAAGTCTATAAAATGTGGGAAGGTTTAGGATATTATCGACGTGCGAAGCATTTACATGAAAGTGCTCAAATAATTGTTGAAAAATATCAAGGGAAATTTCCTAATGAATATAATGATATTTTATCTTTAAAAGGAATTGGAGAATATACTGCCGGTGCTATTAGTTCAATTGCTTATGGAAAGCAAGTTCCAGCTGTAGATGGCAATGTTTTAAGAATTATCAGTCGTTATTATTTGCTTAAAGAAAATATAGCAGAAACAAAAGTACAAAAGAAAATCTATCAAATAGTTCAAGAATTGATTTTAAATCAAGATGCTTCTGCTTTTAATCAAGGAATGATGGATTTAGGGGCAACGATTTGTAAACCTGTCCATCCACTTTGTTCTCGTTGTCCGATTCAAAAAGAATGTTTAGCTTTTAAAAATAAACAAATGGATGTTTTACCTATTAATATAAAAAAAATAAAAAAACAAGAGATAAGTTATATTACAGGAATCATCACTTATCAAGATAAATATTTATTTATTCAAAATCCACCAGGGGGATTATTAGAAAATTTCTATGGTTTTGTACAATATGATGTTGAAAGTCCCTATAGTTTTGTTTCTTCTTTTCAAGAAAAGTATCATCAAGATTTAATAATTCAAGCACATATTAAAGATATTAAACATGTTTTTAGTCATCGTACATGGTTTATGCATGTTTATCATTTTGTTTTAGAACATGAAATAGAAGGAATGTATACTTTAGAGGAAATAGAGGCTTTACCTTTATCAACTGCTCATTTAAAAGTTTTAAAAGCGTATCTAAAGTTCATGTAAAATACAAATAAAATAAATATAATAGTTAAAGGGTGTGATGCTATGAAATTATTTAAGAAAGAAAGTAAAATTGAAAAAGAGGAGTACTTTTCTTTTTGTGTTGAAGGAATTTATAAACATAAAAATGGTGAATTGTTTGTTTTAGGAATAGTTGATGGAATTATACAAAAATTAGATTCTTTATTTTTGATAGGTCCTTATGGTTATGAAGAAAAAGTAGAGATTCAAGAATGGATAGAAGTAGATTCTAAGCAAAATTATTATGCATTATTGATTGCTCAACGTTTTCAAGAAGAAATAGATCAAGGGTATATCTTTACGAATAAAAATAATCATTTAGCAACTTCAAGAGAAGAAGTTTATAATCCTTATCTTCAATTTTTATTAGATCAAGTTAATCGTCAACACTATGATTATTTAGATATTTTATTTGAACAACTTGCGACAAGAGCTTATTTTTTAGCTGTATTTGATTATCAAGATTTTCCTATTTATCAAATAAATGATAAAAAATATTATCCAATTTATACAAGTCAATTAGAAATGAATAAAGATCAAAAATGTAAAAATAAAAAAGGTTCAGTTTATAGTTTTGATGATTATTCTAGAATGTGTTTAAATCAAGATAAACTTGATGGAATTATCATTAATCCTTATCATAAAGAAAGAAGTATTGTTTTAAATAAAGATGTTATTCAACATATTAGAACAATTAAAGAAAAAAATATAAAAACATATGCGAAAGCTAAAAGTTATCTTAAAGATAGGAAAAGGAGACAAAAGTATGAAATTGATTATGAGAGCTGATGATTTAGGATTTAGTGAAGCAGTCAATTTAGGAATTTATAAAGCAGTTAAAGAGGGTGTTATTACAAGTGTTGGGATGATGACAAATATGGAACATGCAAACCATGGGTATGAACTTGTAAAAGATTTTGATATTGCTTTAGGGCAACATACAAATATTTGTGCGGGAAGACCCTTAACTGATCCTAAGCTTATACCATCTTTAGTTCAAGAAAATGGTGAATTTTGTTCATCAAGAGAAATTAGAAGTAGAAAAGAAGATACAGTAGTTATTGAAGAAGCTGAGATGGAAATTGAAGCACAATATTTACGTTTTAAAGAAATCACTGGAAAAGATCCTGATTATTTTGAATGTCATGCTGTTATTTCACAAAACTTTTTTATAGCTTTAAGAAATGTGGCTAAAAAATATGGTCTTTTTTATGAAAATGTTTTATTTGATCAAGAGTTTGAAAAAGAAAATAATATTTATGGTATTGCAATGGCCAAGCTTAATGAACAAATGCTTTATGATCCAAAAGAATATATTGAAAACAGTTTAGAATTTATTAGAAATCATGATGTATCCGTGATGGTTTTCCATCCAGGGTATTTAGATCAATATATTCTAACACATTCATCTTTTACGCTTATTAGGGCAATGGAATGTGATTTTCTATGTTCATCATGGTTAAAAGATTGGCTTAAAGAGTATCAAATTGAATTAACTGATTTTAGAAAGGTTAAAAATGCATAGATGTTCATGGGTCAATGATGATCCTCTTTATATTGATTATCATGATCATGAATGGGGAAAACCTGTTTATGATGATCAAAAATTGTATGAAATGTTTTTATTAGAAACATTTCAAGCAGGGCTTTCTTGGATCACTATTTTACATAAAAGAGAAGCTTTTAAAGAGGCTTTTGATCAATTTGATGTTAATAAAATAGCAATGTATGATGATTGCAAAATAAATGAGTTAATGAATAATCCAAAAATCATTCGTAATTCTAGAAAAATTAAAGCGGCAGTTAAAAATGCACAAATATTTATTGAAATACAGAAAGAATATGGTTCTTTTTCTAAATATTTATGGGCTTATACAAATGATAAAATTATTTATGAAAAAAAAGAGAATGAAACAACGAGTACGTTATCAGATCAAATTTCTAAGGATTTAAAGAAAAAAGGCATGTCATTTGTAGGAAGTATTACAATCTATTCTTATTTAGAAGCAATTGGGATTTATAATCATCATGATAGAAATTGTTTTTTACATCTTTAAAGAACAGTTTCTTTTTTTGTATTATTAGGTATAATAAAAATAAGGTGAGTTTAATGCAAAAAAAGAGACAATTAAAAACTTGTATTGTTGTTGTCGTTTTAATGTGTCTACTAACGGTTTCCATGACATTTCAAACAATTTGTGTAAAGACAATCAGTGATAATTATATTAATTCACTTATTGTCAATCAAATTATTGATTTAATTATAGACGAAGAAACAGATGCAAATTTTCAACAAATAAATCAGTTACAAAATAAAATAAAAAAGAGTGATGCTCTTTATCAATTAAATAGATATTCTTTTGATCAATCTATGCGAAATACCAATAAAAATAAAATAAAATTAGATCAAAAAGAATTACAAAAATTTTCTACATCATGTAAAAAAATGATCAAAGATGAATTGAATATATCTATTGAAGAAAAACAAATTATGAATATTTTAAAACAAAATCAGTTTTGGAATAAAATGATTCATCGTATGAAAAATAAGTTAAGTTATTTTTCAAAAATCTTTGTTTTTATTTATTCGATTATGCAATCAATATTTTTTAGAATAATTATTTTATTGTGGATATTGTTATGTTTTTTTAGATTATATAATTTAAATAAATCAGGTTTTTCTTTGGTTTTTTCAATAGTTCTTTTAGTAAAAGGCTTGATTGATTATATGATGATAGGATTAATTGAAATATCAAAATCTTTTTATATTAAGATGTTAAATATTCCTATTTCATCTATAAGTATTGATTCTTATTTGATTGTGGCAATGGTATCTTTAATGATTGGCATGATTCTTTTTGTTTGGCATATATATAAGGCAGAGTAATCTGTCTTTTTACTTATAATTTTTTATCTATTTAATAATAAATTATAAATTGTATGATTTTATACAATTTCACTAGACAAACAAAATTGTATACAATATAATGTTAGCAATACAAATAAGAAAGGAAGGTTTTATATATGACTGAAAAAAGAGTTTACAATTTCTCAGCAGGTCCTTCAATGTTGCCTGTTGCTGTACTTGAAAAAGCAGCAAAACAAATGTTGAATTATGAAGGCAGTGGTATGTCTGTAATGGAGATGAGTCATAGATCCTCTTCCTACTTAGATATCTTTGAAAAAACAAAAGGATTATTAAAGAAAGTGATGAATGTTCCTGACAATTATAAAATTGTTTTTATTCAAGGGGGAGCAACTCAACAATTTTCAATGGTTCCTTTAAATCTTTTAAAGAATGGGAAAGCTGATTATGCGATTACAGGTGCTTTTAGTAAAAAAGCAGCTGCAGAAGCAAAAAAATATGGGAATATTCATATTGTTTATGATGGTAGTAGCAATGATTTTAAACATATTCCAACACAAGATGAATTAGATTTATCTAAAGATGCATCTTATTTACACATCTGTGCCAATAACACAATTTATGGAACAGAATGGAAATATGTTCCTGAAACAAATGGCGTACCAATTATTGCGGATATGTCATCTAATATTTTATCAAAACCAGTAGATGTAAGTAAATATGGGATGATTTATGCGGGTGCTCAAAAGAACATGGGAATTGCTGGATTAGGAGTAGCAATTATTCGTGAAGATTTACTTCAAGATGTTGCCCAAACAACACCTGTTTTATTAGATTATAAATTGATGATCAAAAATGATTCAATGTATAACACACCACCAGCTTATGCAATTTATGTTTTAGGACTTGTTCTTGAATGGATCGATTCTTTAGGTGGATTAGAAGTTATGAAAGAAAGAAATAAAAAGAAAGCTAAATTAATTTATGACTATTTAGATCAATCGACTTTCTATAAAGCACATAGTGATAAAGAAAATAGATCACTTATGAATGTGACTTTTACAACACCAAATAAAGATTTAGATGCGAAGTTTGTTAAAGAAAGTATCGAAGCAGGCATGACAAATTTAAAAGGTCATCGTTCTGTAGGGGGAATTCGTGCTTCTATTTACAATGCAATGCCATATGAAGGTGTTGAAAAACTTGTCGCATTTATGAAAGAATTTGAAGAAAATAATCGATAAGGAGTCAAGTATGTATAAGGTTAAATTGATGAATAAAATATCTTCAGTAGGATTGGATTATTTTAATGAAGATTATGAATATGGGGAAACGTTAGAAAATGAAGATGCTATTTTACTTAGAAGTGCATCTTTACATGAATATGAATTTACAAAAAATGTTAAAGCGATTGCGAGAGCTGGTGCGGGGGTCAATAACATTCCTGTTGAAAAATGTTCAGAAAAAGGAATTGTTGTTTTTAATACACCGGGGGCAAATGCGAATGCGGTAAAAGAACTTGTTTTATGTGCTTTATTTTTATCAAGTCGTAAGATCGTTGAAAGTATTGAATGGGTTAATACTTTAAAGGATGATGAAAATGTAGGAAAGACAGCAGAAAAAGGAAAATCAAACTTTGTAGGGCCTGAAATCGAAGGTAAAAAATTAGGGGTCATTGGTCTAGGTGCTATTGGAGTTTTAGTTGCAAATGCAGCTAATAAACTAGGAATGGAAGTTTATGGATATGATCCATTTATGTCTGTCAATTCTGCTTGGGCTTTATCAAAACATGTACGTCAAGCAAAAGATATGGATGAAATATTTAAAACATGTGACTATATTACTGTCCATGTACCAAGTACTAAAGATACAAAGGGTATGTTAAATAAAGAAAAGTTTGCATTAATGAAAGACGGAGCACGTTTATTGAACTTTGCTAGAGGGGATTTAGTTGTAAACGAGGATTTATTAGAAGCGGTTGAATCAGGTAAATTAAGTAAATATATAACTGATTTTGCTTCACAAGAATTAATTGGAAAAGATAATATTATTGTATTACCTCACTTAGGAGCTTCTACTCCTGAAAGTGAAGATAACTGTGCGAAAATGGCGGTTCAAGAATTAAAAGATTTCTTAGAAAATGGAAATATTAAAAATTCTGTGAATTTCCCAGCTGTTAATCAACCAAGAGAATCAAAAGTAAGACTATGTATTACCAATAAAAATATGCCAAATATTTTGGCACGTATTTCTAAATTATTTGCTGATCACAACTTAAATATAGAAAATATGGTGAACCGTTCTCGTGGGGATTATGCTTATACATTAATTGATACAAATGATGATGTACGTCAAGATATTATTGAACGTATCGAAGCAGCTAAAGGAATTATTAATGTAAGAGTGATTAAATAAAACTTGATAAAGGTATTTCAAGAAGTCCTAAGGGACTTCTTTTTTTGGACTATTTGTCCATTGAAAGGAGGAAAATAGAAAGATAAAATAATAAAAAAGAAGTCTATCCAGTAGGAAGTTTTGTGTTCTATACGGGAGATGAAGAATGGAACTTGCCAGAAACATTGAAAAGTATACCATCAGAGATGGAACCTTATATCAATGATTGGAGACTACCTGTTATCGACCTTAAAACAATGGATGCAAGAAAGCTTACGAATCGAAGATTAAGAGATGTCGTAGAAATCAGTCAAAGTATGTTTGCAGGAAGTTATGAAGGATTAAGAGAAAATCGTAAAATTGAAACAGAAAGCTTCGTGATGGCAGCTACATTTACACGTACAAATATTAGAAGAGAAGATTTACCAGAAGGAGATGAAATCAATATGTGTAAGGCAATGGATCAATTATTTCAAAGATTTGAAAATCAAGGAATTGAGAAAGGAGAACTTATAGGACTTGAAAAAGGAAAACAAGAGGAAAAGAAAAATAATTTATTAATTTTAAAGGAATTGCTTAAAGTCAAAGTAGGAACTTTGTCAATTACTTTAGAAGAAAAGCTTACAAATACATCGCTAGAAAAATTGAATGAACTTACATTAAATATTTTTAATGTAACAAGTGAAGAAGATGTTTTAAAAATTATTAATTAAAAAAGTTCAATTTTTGAACTTTTTCTTAATTAACTATCTGACACATCTTTTGATTTAACACCGTTATTATCACTTTAAACCGAGGAGTATCATCTATCACTTCTTTAAAATATTATATACTTGTCTTAAAGAGGTTACTATGGCTAAAAATCAAAAACCAAAAAAGAATTCTTTAATTACTTTAACTAGAAAATATGCAAATAATCATAATGAATGTGTAAAATTCTTTTTCAAAATGAAATGGCCTGTTGGCTTTTACTGTGAAAAATGTGGATGTACACATTACTATTCTATTAAAAGAGGTGACGTCTTTCAATGTAAAGAATGTGGTCATCAACATTACCTACTTTCTAATACTATATTTCAAGATAATAAGTTAGATCTTTATAAATTAATTTTAGGAATGTATCTCTTTTTTACGGCAAATAAAGGTCTTTCTGCGATTGAATTAGCTAAT
>OGYU01000072.1_pt1 | contig 70819 bp, 62 predicted proteins | sample 1576581 | NCBI WGS metagenome assembly OGYU01 (sample SAMEA3541547, study PRJEB24748) | human gut metagenome | biome: human gut; feature: human-associated habitat; material: faeces | place: China | collected 2012 | reverse complement strand
CTATGAAGATTTCGCAGATGAAGTGAATGCAGCTAGTGGAGAAGTCACCCGGGCGGTGGAACGTGCCACAAATGAAAAACTTCCTGTGATCTTATTTACCTGTTCCGGTGGAGCGAGGATGCAGGAAGGGATTATTTCGCTGATGCAGATGGAAAAGACTTCAGCGGCATTAAAACGTCATAGCGATGCAGGACTGTTATATGTGACGGTACTGACAGATCCGACGACAGGCGGCGTGACAGCCAGCTTTGCCATGTTGGGAGATATTATAATAGCAGAACCACAGGCATTGATTGGGTTTGCAGGCCCGCGGGTGATCGAGCAGACGATTGGGGAGAAACTGCCGGAAGGATTTCAACGGGCAGAATTTCTTTTGGAACATGGATTTGTAGATCAGATTGTAAAGCGGGAAAATATGAAGCCGGTTTTGGGAAGGATCCTGAAAATGCATGATCATGTCCACCCGGATTGCAGAAAGGGAAAAGAGGTCAGAAAATCCGACAGAACAGAACCGGTCCCAAAGGCAGGAATGACAGAAAAAAAAGCAGGAAAGAAAGCAGCAGAACAGGAACCATGGTCTGAAAAATCTCTTACGGCATGGGAGCGGGTCTGCCGATCCCGTTCAAAAGAGCGTCCGGTCGGCAAGGATTATATTGACATTTTGTTTGAAGATTTTGTAGAATTACATGGAGACAGATATTACAGAGATGATCCGGCGATCATTGGAGGAATTGCATATTTTCAGGGAATCTGTGTGACGGTGATCGCACAGGCAAAAGGCAGGACGACAAAAGAAAATCTGGAACGGAATTTTGCCATGCCTTCCCCGGAAGGGTACAGAAAAGCACGGCGGCTGATGAAGCAGGCAGAAAAATTCCATCGTCCGGTCATCAATTTTGTAGATACTCCGGGTGCATTTTGCGGAATGGAGGCGGAAGAACGCGGGCAAGGAGAAGCAATCGCAAGAAATTTATTTGAATTGTCGGGATTGAAAGTGCCGGTACTTTCTGTTGTGATCGGTGAAGGCGGAAGTGGTGGTGCATTGGCACTGGCGGTGGCAGATGAAGTGTGGATGCTGGAGAACAGTGTCTATTCTGTCCTTTCGCCGGAAGGGTTTGCAAGCATTTTATGGAAGGACAGCAGCCGGTCGGCTGAAGCAGCAAAGATGATGAAACTGACAGCAGCCGATCTGAAGAAACTGGGGGTGATCGAGAGAGTATTCCCGGAACCACAAAACTTCAGTGTTTTGACGATGAAACCAACTGCAGAACTGCTGCGGGCAGGTCTGGCAGAGTTTCTGACAAAATACCAGAAGCTGGAAACGAAAGACTTGCTGGAAGGAAGATATGAGCGTTTCAGAAAGCTGTAGCGGACAGGATGGGGCGAGCGTTTCGGAAAGCTGTAGCGGACAGATAACGGCAGGCGTTTCAGAAAGCTGTAAATGACGGATAAATGCACCGGGATGATAAGGTGGAGGAGGGAAATCAGGAATGAAAACCTATGAGACGATCAATGATATTCTGGTACATTTATTTAATGAAATATGGGAACTGGAAAAAAATGCGATCATAACGGAAGAGTTTAAGGATATTACGAACAATGATATGCATATTATCGAGGCAATCGGTCTGACCGGAAAGACGACGATGTCTGTGGTGGCAAAAAAAATGAAGATCACAGCAGGCTCACTTACGACGGCAATGAATGCACTGGTCAATAAAAAGTACGTTTTGAGGGAACGTGGTGAGAAGGACAGGAGGGTGGTCTATATCTGGCTGACAGAAAAGGGGCAGCGGGCTTACAGGCATCATGCAAAGTTTCATGAACAGATGACGAATGCTGTGATCGAGGAACTGGACGAGACGGAAATTCCGGTACTGTTAAAGACTCTGAGAGGACTGGATACTTTTTTCAGGAGTTATTCTGACAATCAGGATCGGTCATGAGAGGAAGAAAAATAAAGGAAAAATTCTTGAATTTGACGTTTTGGGAAAAATGCGGTACAATCTGATAGAACTGTGAATTTATTCACAAGTACAAAGCAGGAAAAATCCATTGTACTTGGGTGTATAATTTAGGAGGGAAACGAGATTATGGTATCAAAGAAAGCAAATTCAACAGTAAAAGTAACAGCAGCCAAAGCAGAAGAGAAAGCAGCCGTTAAAGAAGCCGTTGAAGCAAAAGCAGTGAAAGCAGAAAGGAAAGCAGAAGAGAAAGCAGCAAAGACTCCGGTTGCAAAGCCGGAAGAAAAGGCCGATAAGAAAGAGACAGAAGCTGCAAAAGCGATTGAGACTAAGAAAGATTCTACAATGAAGCTCGAGACAAAGGCAGCAGTATTAGTGGATACACCGGAAGTTCAGACAGAAGAGACTGCAGCAAAAGAGACAGCGAAGAAAGCCGTAAAGAAAGTTGCGGAGACAGCGGAAAAAGCTGTAAAAGCTACTGCAGAGACAGCGGAAAAAGCTGTAAAAGCTACTGCAAAGGCAGCAGATAAAGCAGTGAAAAAGACTGCAGCAAAGAAGACAGCAGCGAAGAAGTCAACAGCCAAAAAGGCAGAGCTTAAGACGGAGATGTTCCTTCAGTTTGCAGGTAAGGAATATACAGAAAAAGAGATCCTTCAGAAAGTGAAAGAGATCTGGACAAAGAATCTTAAGAGAAAAGTCGGAGAGATGAAGGATGTCAAGATTTATCTGAAACCGGAAGAGTCAGCAGCATATTATGTTGTCAATGGCGATACAACCGGAAGAGTAGATCTGTAAGATACATAAAATTATTTCCAGGAGATGCGGTACATGAAGTATGTACCGCATTTACTGTATGTGGTGAGGAAAGAAAAGATGTATGAAAAGGAAATAGCGGAACTTCAGAGGATTATAGATGAGAGTAGCAGGATCGTATTTTTCGGAGGAGCAGGAGTCTCAACTGAAAGCGGGATTCCGGATTTCAGAAGTGCAGACGGAATCTATCATCAGAAATACAAGTACTCTCCTGAGCAGGTTGTCAGTCATAGTTTCTTTATAAAATATCCGGAAGCATTTTATGAATTTTATAAAGAGAAGATGATGATGTTGGATGCAAAGCCGAACCCGGCACATCTGAAGCTGGCAGAGCTTGAGGCAGCAGGAAAGCTTCAGGCAGTTGTGACGCAGAATATTGATGGTCTTCATCAGGCGGCAGGCAGTAAAAAAGTATATGAACTTCATGGAAGTATCCATAGAAATTATTGTATGAAATGCGGAAAATTTTATGACGCAGAGTATGTAAAAAAATCGGAAGGTGTACCGCACTGTTCTTGTGGCGGCGAGATCAAGCCGGATGTGGTACTATATGAAGAAGGACTGGATGCAAAGACAATGGATGGTGCCGTCCGGGCAATCGGTTCAGCAGATACACTGATCATCGGAGGCACATCGCTGGTTGTATATCCGGCAGCAGGGTTTATTGATTATTTTCGGGGAAAGCACCTGGTTGTTATCAATAAATCCAGCACGGAGAAAGCAGTCCGGGCAGAACTGAACATTGCAGCACCTATTGGGGAGATTCTTGGGTCAATCCAGGTAAGATGAATCAGAAAGCCGGAAAAAAGAGAAGTAAAGAAAAGCAAAGGAAAAGCACCGGAAAGAAAACTCTTGGAAGAGATTCCTTATTCCGATGCTTTTTTCATATGATTTGCAATGTAAAAAGGCAACCAGTATCAGAAAAATCAACGGGATTCCCATCTGCCGGAAGCACCGCAGGGAAGAACCAGTCCTGAATTTGTAACAGGGAGTCCGATCTCCTGAGAATCAACATGACCGTTCCAGGATTTTAATTCGGTGGAGATCATGTAAGTCAGTACTGCAGGTGCAAGACCCGTTGTATAGGAGTTGACCAGGAAAAATAATGCATCTTCGGACAGAATTTTTGCACAGAGCCGGATCAACGGATGGATCATGTCTTCAATCTTCCAGATCTCACCTTTTGGTCCGCGTCCGTAAGAAGGCGGATCCATGATAATGGCATCGTAGGTGTTGCCACGGCGGATCTCACGTTCTACAAACTTCACACAATCATCTACAAGCCAGCGGATCGGAGCATCTTTCAACCCGGAAGATACAGCATTCTCCTTTGCCCAGGTGACCATTCCCTTGGAGGCATCAACATGAGTGACAGTTGCACCTGCAGCCGCGGCTGCGAGGGTAGCTCCTCCGGTATAGGCAAAGAGATTCAGTACTTTGACAGGTCGGCCGGCGTTGCGGATCTTTTCTGAAAACCAGTCCCAGTTGGTTGCCTGTTCAGGAAAAAGACCGGTATGCTTAAAACTGAACGGCTTGAGATTAAAAGTAAGCGAACCGTAATGGATCTGCCACTGCTGAGGAAGCTTAAAAAATTCCCATTCACCACCGCCTTTTTTGCTGCGATGGTAGTGACCGTTCATATTTTTCCAGCCACGGTCGGTCTTCGGGGTGTCCCAGATGACCTGGGGATCAGGACGGACGAGAAGATATTTGCCCCAGCGTTCCAGCTTCTCCCCCTTTGAACAGTCAATAATTTCATAGTCTTTCCAATTATCTGCAATCCACATAGATATAAAAGTCCTTTCTGATCTGTAAGCATTTCACGCAAAATAAAATGCTGCTATATATGACCTTATGATTATAGCACAGGAAAGAGCTGCCACTCAAGAGAAGAATCTTATGTAAATTCTGTACTTTAAGGTGAAAATATGCTATAATTCAACAGTTAAACTGCGGTTTGGCAAGGTAAAGCGGCGTTGATGTAAAATGACAGTTTTTGGGGAAGCTGACTTGGAGAAAGGATGCCGCAGTTTCAGATGAGAAAGGAATGAAAGAATGTTATCTACGATTGAATCAGTAAATAATGTTGTCAACAACTTTATATGGGGTGTGCCGGCAATGATCTGTATCATTGGAGTTGGTCTGCTGCTGAGCTTCAGAACGAGATTTTTACAGATCTGCAAATTCCCGTATGCGATGAAGGTGACGATTGGACGAATGCTCAGGAAGAGGGATGCATCGGACGGAGCGTTGACCCCGTTTCAGGCAGTATGTACGGCACTGGCAGCTACGGTAGGAACGGGAAATATAGCCGGTGTGGCCGGTGCGATCGCTATCGGAGGTCCGGGTGCGGTCTTCTGGATGTGGATCTCTGCAATCCTTGGAATGTGTACAAAGTTTTCCGAAGTAACGCTTGCGGTTCATTTCCGTGAAAAGAATGCAGATGGAGATCTTGTAGGCGGACCAATGTACTACATAAAAAATGGACTGAAGAAGAACTGGCACTGGCTGGCATATCTTTTTGCAGCGTTTGGTGTGCTGACTGTATTCGGAACAGGAAATGCAACTCAGGTCAATACGATCACGACAGCGATCGATTCAGCATTGATCAATTATGGAGTCATTGAAGCAGGAAAGTCAGGAACATTGAACCTGATCATCGGAATTGTTCTTGCCGCTTTGATCGCCCTGATCCTTTTAGGAGGGATTAAGAGGATCGGCCGGGTTACAGAGAAGCTGGTCCCGTTTATGGCAGTCGTTTATATTCTGCTGGCACTGGGCGTGATCCTGTTGAATATCAAGAATGTTCCGGGTGTATTTGCATCAATTTTTGAAGGTGCATTTTCTCCGGCTTCTGTTACAGGCGGTGCAGTGGGAAGTTTCTTTATGAGTATGAAAAAAGGTGTATCAAGAGGAATTTTTTCTAATGAAGCAGGTCTTGGTACAGGTTCGATCGCCCATGCATGTGCTGATACGCAGAAACCGGTCAAGCAGGGATTTTTTGGAATTTTTGAGGTGTTCGTAGATACGATCGTGATCTGCACAATGACAGCACTGGTTATTCTTTGCAGTGGCGTTTCCATTGGTTATGGTGAGGCTGCAGGTGCAGAGCTTACGATCAACGGGTTTACTTCTACTTATGGAAACTGGGTTTCTATTTTTACCGCAGTTGCCATGTGTTGTTTTGCATTTTCCACAATCCTTGGATGGGGCTTATATGGAACAAGATGTATTGAATTTTTGTTTGGTTCAAAAGTCAATAAACCATTTATGGTACTTTATTCGCTGGTAGCGATCGTCGGTGCTACGATGGATCTTGGCCTGATGTGGAGTATTGCGGAGACATTTAACGGACTGATGGCAATCCCGAACCTGCTTGCAGTGTTCCTGTTATCAGGGGTTGTTGTGAAGCTTGTAAAAGAATACTTTGAAAACGAAGGGAAAAAATAAGTTGCAGTTTTGGGTGCAATGAGAAGGGGCAGTGGTCTCATGCGAAAAAAGGAATTAAAAATTGTTGTAACCTTTCATACGACAGCAGATGCGATGGCAATGGAAAAGATCTGTAAAGAAAAGGGAATACCGGGACGGCTGATCCCGGTTCCCCGGATTCTGTCCGCAGGGTGTGGGCTGGCGTGGGCCGCACCGCCTGAGGACAAAGAGCTGATAGAAAAGATTTTGGCTGAAAGAGAAATTAACAGAGCGGGAGTGGATGAATGTATGGTTTAATCCTGAAAAGACGGGATTGCCATATATTTTTAATTGCGTTATACTCAAGGTGAATAAAATACATCATGAAAGAAAGGGCAGAGAAGATGAAGGTAACGGATGAAATTATTTATGTAGGCGTGAACGATCATGATATCGATTTATTTGAGGGGCAGTATATTGTTCCGAATGGAATGGCTTATAATTCTTATGTGATCCGGGATGAAAAGATCGCAGTTATGGATACAGTTGATGAGGCATTTGGAGAAGAATGGCTGGAGAATGTAAAGAATGCACTGGACGGAGCGAAACCGGAGTATCTGATCATCCAGCATATGGAACCGGATCATTCAGCCAATATTGAGAAGTTCATGGAAGTATACCCGGATACAAAGATTGTGGGCAATGCGAAGACCTTTACTATGATATCCAACTTTTTCCGCAACCTGGATTTAGAGGGAAAGAAAGTCGTAGTTAAGAACCAGGAGAAGTTGGAACTTGGAAAGCATATCCTTACGTTTGTCTTCGCCCCGATGGTACACTGGCCGGAAGTTATGGTGACTTATGACAGTACGGATAAGGTGTTGTTCTCAGCGGATGGATTTGGAAAGTTCGGTGCATTGGATGTAGAGGAAGACTGGGACTGTGAGGCACGCCGTTACTATTTTGGAATCGTTGGAAAGTATGGTGTCCAGGTTCAGAATCTTCTGAAGGCTGCATCTGCACTTGAAATCGAAAAGATCTGTCCTCTGCATGGACCGGTTTTAAGCGAAAATCTGGAGCATTATCTGGGACAGTATCAGACCTGGTCTTCTTACGGCGTTGAGTCAGAAGGTGTTATGATCGCTTATACTTCTGTTTATGGAAATACCAAAAAGGCTGCAGAGCTGTTGGTCCAAATCGTAACAATCTGTCTTTATAAAAAACAACCACCTTGTCCACTTTATTTTGAGATATTCGTTTCATAAGTTCTTTTCTATCTAAATTAGGTTTTACATTCATAACTTGATTTAATTGCTCATGCGAATAATATCTATATCCATTACTGGAAGTGTGATGTGGATGAAGTTTACCCTTTTTATCCCAATTCCTTAATGTTTGAGCCGATACACCTAATATTTTTGAAAATTTATTGATAGAATAATATTTACTCATAAACAAATCCTTATAATATTTATAATTTATTCTACCAATAAAAATTATAAAACCCAACACATATTTATAATTTTTTATAAGATTATTTTAACAGTTAAACACCTCCTGTTATTTAGAAGAATAAACCTTCTAATTCATCTTCTTTTAATTTTGATCCGATCACACAGATTCTTCCTGTGTAGTCTGCACTTCCTTCACGGATTTCATATTCTCCTGGAACAAGATCAAACTGAACCCATGATCCATCTTCTGTCTGTAAAATACCTTTGGATCTTAAGATCATACCATAACTGTCATCTTTGGATAATTTCTGTAAGATTGTATCCAGTTCTTCCTTGTTATATTTCTTAGGTGTTTCTTTGCCCCAGCTTGTAAACACTTCATCTGCATGATGATGGTGGTGATGATCGTGGTCATGTCCGCATCCACAGCTGCATTCTTCATCGTGATCGTGATGATGATGTTCATGGTCGTGGTCGTGATCGTGTCCACATCCGCAACCACATTCTTCATCGTGATCATGGTGATGATGTTCATGGTCGTGGTCTTCGTGATCGTGATGTTCATGGTCGTGGTCTTCGTGATCGTGATGATCATGGTCATGATGGTGTCCACCGCACACAGGGCAGATTTCCTCTTCTTCTAATAATTCTTTGACCATATCATTTCCATCTTCCATAACTTTTAAGATCTGTTCTCCAGAAAGCTCATCCCATGGTGTTGTGATGATCGCAGCTTTTTCATTATGTTCACGAAGCAGTGCTACACTTTCATTTAATTTATCTTCTGCTACATCTCCTGTACGGCTTAAGATGATAGATCCTGCATATTCTACCTGATTGTTATAGAATTCACCAAAGTTCTTCATATACATCTTGCATTTCTTTGCATCTGCAACTGTCACAAAGCTGTTTAAGTCTAGTTCAACATCTTCCGCAACACCTTGTACAGCTTTGATAACATCTGATAATTTACCAACGCCTGATGGTTCAATGATGATACGGTCTGGGTTGTACTGTGTGACTACTTCTTTTAATGCACTTCCGAAATCTCCAACTAAAGAACAACAGATACATCCAGAATTCATCTCTGTTACTTCAATCCCTGCGTCCTTAAGGAATCCTCCATCGATACCGATCTCGCCAAATTCATTCTCGATCAGTACGACTTTCTCTCCTTTTAATGCTTCTTTTAATAATTTCTGAATCAGAGTTGTTTTACCTGCTCCTAAAAATCCTGATATGATATCAATCTTTGCCATTTTATATTACCTTCCTTTATGTTCTATTCTTATCTTTCCTGTCACCTTAGACTTTCCGTTTTTTTACTTTTGAAGAAAGCAGAAAACTTAAGGTTAGGGAACAAATATATTTTACTACTTCCATAATATTTGTCAAAACATTCTTTCAAGAGTATAATGAAAAAAATTAACAAAACAGAAGGAGTTATATGACTTATGAGAAAATACTACCCAAATTACTCCATTGGAACCGACGCATATGCCGACATCCCTATGGTATGTGAAAAATACGGAACAAAAGCTGTGATCATCGGAGGAACACATGCCTTGGCTGCCGCTGCCGATCTGATCAAAGAAGCTGTTGCTGACAGCAATATCATAATCACCGGTGTCTTTGAATACGGTGGTGAAGCCAGTCGTGAACACATAGATGAATTAAATTCTCATCAAGAAGTTATTGATGCTGATATGATCTTTGCATGTGGTGGTGGAAAAGCGATTGATACTTGTAAAGTATTGTCACAGGAAAGCAACCGACCATTCTTTACATTTCCAACGATTGCTTCTACTTGTGCTTCTTGTACATCACTTGGTATCATCTATCATCCAGATGGTTCCCTTCGTGAATATTCTTTTCAGGAGAAACCTTCTGAATGGATCTTTATCAATACACAAGTGATTGTCAATGCTCCTGAAAAGTACCTGTGGGCTGGAATTGGTGATACAATGGCTAAATTTTATGAATGTACAACCAGTGCCCGTTGTGATAATGATCTAGACCATAGCACTTCCATGGGCGTCCAGATCAGTAATCTTTGTGCCAAACCATTAGTAAAATACGGTGTAGAAGCCTTAGAAGAATGTCGAAATCATACTCCTGGAAAAGCTCTGGAAGAAGTCATTCTTGGAATTATCGTTTCTACTGGTTTTGTGTCAAATCTTGTCGGAATTGATTTAAATACCGGACTTGCACATGCCTGCTATAACGGATTTACTATATGTAAATCTACCGAAGAACATGGACATCTGCATGGTGAGATCGTTGCTTATTGTATCCTGATCTTATTAAAAGTTGATCATCAGGAAGAGGAATTTAAGAAAATCTATGAATTCTCCAAGAATATGGGATTTCCTGTGAAACTTGCGGATATTCATGCGACGATTGATGATATGGATGCTGTGATCACAAAGGCTTTATCTGGAATTGATGTACGTGTATGGCCTTATGAAGTAACTCCTGATATGATCCTTGATGCTGTAAAAGAGATCGAGCAAGTTGCTTTATAAAATAACCTTATCAAGGGGATTCCCTTGGAATTTCCTATGATATAAAAAGGATATTGGTGTCACGATCAATATCCTTTTTCTTTATTTTTCTGTATTAAATTTCTTAAATGGCCGCGGTGTCATAAATGTCCCGCTGGCGCTTCCGACGAGTTCTTCTCCTACATAGGCTTTTCCAACAAAATTCATGATCGTTTTTCCTGTGGACACTGCTTCTACCTCTGTTCTTACGGTTGCTCCTGTTGGTATTCCTTTTAAAAATGTTGTAGAAAGCTGCACCGTTGGGGCTACACTATAATCGCCCAATCCAGCAGTCAATGTTCCAAATGCAATATCAAACATCCCTGCCAGAGAACCTCCAAACATGATTCCAAATGCATTTTCATGAAACTTTGTGGCCTCGAACGTCATGGTTAAACTTTTGGTATCATAGTTAAAATCTGTGACAGTTCCTTTTAATTCTTTAAATATTCCATGTTTATTGATCTCATCTAACTGCTCCATTCTTTTTCGGATCTGCTTCTCAAAATTTTCTTTGCTCATCTTTTTCTCCTGCTTATTATTTCTTTTCACCATAAAATCGATGTATGTAGATTTCATTTTATGTCTGCCATTTTATCATATTTCCACTTTTATGTATAGAAACTGTTATATGGAACATCCTATGAACAAAAGGAGTTTTACAATTATGGATAATGAAAATTTATTAAACAGTATTTATCAGAACATTGCAATGGTTTTAGAAACCATTCCTGAGATTCGAAAGATCACGACAGACTGTGATTTTAAGGCTTTGATCATCAGCCAGGAAGAAGAATATCAAAATTTATCAGATTCTGTAAAAGATACGATCACTTCCAATGGTGATTCCACAGAGGAATTAAATGATCTTTTGAAAACATATTCTGAATGGATGACCAAATTAAAGGCTATGTCTGATAAAAATGTCAGTCATCTTTCTGAAATGTGTATTCAAGGATATACGATGGGAATGATCAAAGCAATCCAGGAAAATCATCTTTACTGTGATGCCTCCAAAGAAGCAAAACATTTCGGTGACAAACTTATTTCTCTTCACGAAAAAAGTATTCAGGATTTAAAAAAGTATTTGTAATCGTTAAGTTGTTGTGCTATGATTAATCTTGTTATTGATAGATTTTAATGTTCACGACCGATACGGATGCATTCATTTATTTCTATGAATGCATAAAGCAAGTAACGGTTCGTGGACTTTTTCTTTTTTATAAAGATTTTTATTGAAACACCTGTCATTAACAGTTACATGTATTTTTTATTTAAGAAAGTAGAGGTACCCAGATGAGTAATGGTACAGTAAAATGGTTTAACGCAGAAAAAGGTTATGGATTTATTTCACAGGAATCCGGAGATGATGTATTTGTTCATTTTTCTGCAATTCAGGGAAAAGGATTTAAGACTTTGGAAGAAGGACAGAGTGTTAGTTTCGAGATTGAAGAAGGACCTCGCGGAAAACAGGCATCTAATGTAACCAAGTTGTAATTTGAATGCGTTGTTCAATGCATATAAAAAAATAAAATAATAGGATAAAAGTTCTAAATCTTTTATCCTATTATTTCGTTTTTCTCATATACATGGACAACTATTCAAACCACCACATGTGTGTATGTTAGACGGTGTTGAATTATAATTTTTTTATATATTCAAATAATTCCTGTCCACTTGTTACTTCTACGTCCGGAACAATAGCTCCTTCTAGCATTGGGCGGTTTCTATGGTTGAACCAGATGACGTGCCAGCCAGAATTCTTGGCTCCTACGACATCTATTTCAAAGGTATCTCCGATAAACCATGTTTCCTCAGGATCAAGCTTCATTTCTTTTTGAACGGTATAAAATGCTTTGACATCTGGTTTTGCAGCTCCGACGCTGTCTGAGATGAACATTGTTTTAGGGTTGAACCAGTGGTCTAATCCTAATGTCTCTAATTTCTTTCCCTGATTCTTTGTTGTTCCATTCGTTAAAATTCCGATTCTGTAATTTTCTTTGCAATGATCAAGGATCTGTTTTGTAATTTCTGGTACCTGAATATGCTTTTGGTAATAACGGTATCGTTCTTCGAATTGTTTTGCCTCTTCTTTGCTGACTTCTACTCCAACATCTGCATATGTTTTCTGAATACGATATGCAAATTCTTCGTCTTCGGAGATTTTTCCTTCTCTTGACATGCAGAATGCTTCATCACTGTAGGTTCTTGATGCTTCAAATAATTCCTCACAGTCTGCATCTGTGCGGGTTGCCATCAGTTCGTTGTGGGCTTTTTCAAATGGTTCCATTAAATTATATAATGTATCATCTACATCAAAAATAATATTCTTCATCTTAGATTAATCCTAACTTCTTAAGTGCCATTGTAATTCCTTCTTCTTTAACAGTTCCTGTTACCATAGATGCGACTTCTCCTACTTTCTCACTATGACGTCCCATCGCGATTCCTGTTCCAACTGCCTGCATCATTTCTACATCGTTATCTGCATCTCCAAATGCATATGTGTCTTTCTTGTCAATTCCAAGTTTCTCGATCAGTTCTGTGATCGCATCTCCTTTTGTTACACCTTTTAATGTGATATCAATGAAATTTTCTCGAACATGTTTAGCGCAAGTAAATACATCTTTAAATTCTTCTTCAAAATCCTTCTTCACCTGAATATCCTTGTAATTCATAACAAGTTTGCTGATGTGAGTGTTTTTTGTGCGGAATTTCCATGGCGCATACCATCGTTGTGGCAGATTAAAAAGTTTGCAGTGATTTTTGAAAAACTCTTCATCCATATGTAGATAATAACTGATATCTCTTGTCTCAAAATGAATGATCGTATCTCTTGGGAAATATTCGTTAACTACCTGAAATACCAATTCATCTGGAATACAGATGTCCCTGATTACTTCTCCCTCAACTTCTGTATGTGAACCATTACATGTGATCGCTCCCATAAATTTATCAATATCCATCTCTAAAAATCGCTGTGTTCTTCCTGAGCATAACATTGTCAGATATCCATTTTCTTTTAATTTATTCAATGATTCTACAGTTGTTGGTGTTGCTGTTTTAATCTCATCTACTTCATCAACTGTTGTTCCATCATAGTCAAAAAATACGACACCTTTGTACTTTTTCATAATTTTGCTTTCTCCCATTTTATTCATTTCTTATTTTCTCTATATATAATACACACTTTATTTTACTTTCTACAACTTTTAATTTCAAGATTTTACCAACAAAAAATACCAGATCTCTTTTAATTGAAATCCGGTATTTTTGTTTATACAATTGTATCGTATACTATTTTATCTTTATTTTTTGTTTCTGACTCTCATTGAGAACTGTTTTTTGTTTTAAGAAATTAATCTTCGCTGCTTTCGCATAATCAATGGCTTTGGATGCATTGTAAAATTCAAGTACCAGCTGTTCTTTTTCATAATCTGTCCATGTATCAATGCTTCCACCGTCTTTGATCAGGGATCTTCCCTTCTTATCTACGATAAATCTGTCCTCTATTCCGTCTGTTAATATTGCTCCGTCATAGTCTAGAACTTTAAAATAAATTCTCAGATTGTTTTTTTGTTTTTTTACATCTGCCACTTTTAATTTGGTATGATCACTGACTTTGACAATCTCATTTTTCTTCAGATTTAATACTGCTTTCTGTACTTTTCCATTCTTTGTTACCACAGATTGTTTTTTAACTGGAATGATTTCCAGTGATCTTGTGTGTGTATGTTTGAAAAACTGATAGATATCTTTGCTTTTTTCTGAATTAGTTTTTTCTTCATAGTAGAGATATCTTCCTTTATTATCTCTGATCACAAGATCATGTTTTTTGTCATTGCTTCGCAAGGTATTTCCTAATGGAGATATAATAACTCTGTCTACGATTGATTTCTTAGATCGTGTGATCACTTTTGTCTTCTTTGCGACCTTGCTTCGATCAACCGCAAGCTGCATAGACCAATCACCTTTGGTATCCCATAAATAGTTGGTTTTAATATCCAGTTTTACTTTCTTTTTTAATTTTCCAGTAAGATTAAAACGATAAACTCCTTTAATCTTATGGTTGTTGATCCTGTAAGCTTCCGTTACTCCCGTTTCATTTACTTCATCATTTGCTTTTCCATCAATGGAAATCTGTGGTCCAAGCCATATACTGTTAAGGTTCCAGCGCTCTTGTAAACTATCTTTTTTAACTTTTTCAAGCTTTTCGGCTGTCGTTGTTTTATTTAATGACACTGTATAATACAATAATAAATTACCTTCATCCAGACCGACATTGTCAATTCTTAATGTAATTCCCTGATCTGTTCTGCTTATTCCTGCCTTTGCATTATTTTTTTGAATCTCGTTTAGTTTCACAGACCTTTGATATTGCCTGCTTCCATGTTTTGTGTCCAATTTTCCTGTTCCTAATGTGATCAATTTCGCACCTGCAAACACTGTCACTGTTGATAAAGATAATACAGCCACAAATACCACAGCATTTTTCCAGATTCTATGAATTTTACTTCTTTTTGTTTCTTCCGGCAATCCATCTAACAGATCATCCATCCTTTTTCTGGTTGATTCTGGCATCTGTTCCTGTATTTTTTCTCTCTTGATCCTTTTTCTTAACTCATGCTCCTTCATATGCACCTTCTCCTTCCATCTCTAATAAATCCTTTAATTGTTTTCTTCCTCTGGCAAGTCTTGATTTTACGGTTCCTTGCGGTATATCTAAGATTTTGGCGATTTCTTTTGTGGAAAATTCATCATAATAATATAAGATCAATACTTCCTGATGCTGTTTTGGCATTCTTAAAATATAACTTAAAATTTCTCCATCCTTTGATACCATATCTTCTGTCCAGTGATCACTGGAATGTTCCTGTTCTGGAAATTCAAACGGATCTGTTGGTTCCTGTCTCTTCCTGTTTCTTAAGATCTGATAACATTCATTTGCCAGGATCTGAAAGATCCATGCTTTGAATTTTCTTCTTGAACGTAATGTATCAATATTTTCATAAGCTTTTAAGATGCTTTCCTGCATCGCATCTTCTCCATCTGCCTGGGTTCCCACGATACTTTTTGCAAACCGAAACATATCTGTTTCATACTGTCTGATATACCGACAAAATGTCTCTTTCTTCATTCTTACCTCCTCTCTTTTCTTTTTTCCCTCTTTTATTGATTCACATATTCGATGGATTTACTTGCCGTTTGGTTCCCTTTTTTTTATTTTTTTTTTAAAAGATGCATAAATCAGAAAAAGACACTTCTATCTTCTCTTGATAAAAGTATCTTTTTCACTACTATGCAATTCTCAAGGACTTTAAGACCTCTTGGAATGCTATGGTTACATATTATCTAAAATCTCGGTTAAGATCTTATTAACGATTCCAGGGTTTGCTTTTCCCTGTGTCGCTTTCATTGTCTGTCCTACTAAGAATCCGATAGCTTTCTTCTTACCAGCTTTGTAGTCTTCGACAGATTTTGGATTGTTTGCTACGATCTCTTCGATCGTTGCTTTTAATGCCCCTTCATCATTCATGGATTTTAATCCATGTTCTTCTACGTATGCTGCAGGATCAATATCTTCTTTGAATACTTTCTCGAAGACTTCTTTTCCTACGCTTCGGTTGATCTCATTGTTCTTGATCATCTCGATCAGTTTCGCAAGATGTTCTGGCTTAAATGATACATCATCGATATCCATCTCTGATTCATTGACCAGACGGATCGTCTCTCCCATTAACCAGTTAGAGACTTCTTTTGGCTCTGATCCAAGTGCGATCGTTGCTTCGAAGATATCTGCAAGGTGTTTTGATCCTGTGATTATGTCGATATCATAATCTGGAAGGTCGTATTCTTCTTTATAACGGACTTTCTTCTCATCTCTGAACTCTGGCTGGGCATCTCTTACTTTGTCCATCCATTCATCGCTGATCTCAATCGGTACTAAGTCTGGATCTGGGAAATAACGATAATCCTGTGCGTCTTCTTTGGAACGCATTGCATAAGATGCTCCCTTCGTGTCATCCCAACGTCTTGTTTCCTGTACGACTTTCTCACCTGCTTCGATCAGGTCGATCTGACGTTCCATCTCTCCTTCAATGGCTCTCTTGATAGCTTTGAAAGAGTTTAAGTTCTTCATCTCTGTACGTGTTCCAAATTCTTCCGCTCCCACTTCACGGACAGATAAGTTCACGTCAGCTCTCATGGAACCTTCCTGTAATTTACAATCTGATGCTCCTAAGTACTGAATGATCAGACGTAACTTCTCAAGATATGCGATAACCTCATCTGCAGAACGCATATCTGGTTCTGATACGATCTCGATCAGTGGCACTCCAGAACGGTTAAAGTCTACTAAAGAATCTCCTGTCCATGGATCATGCACTAATTTTCCTGCATCTTCTTCCATATGGATCTCATGGATTCTGATATCTTTCTTCTCTCCATCTACATCAATCTCTACTTTACCATTTCGACAGATTGGTAAATATAACTGAGAGATCTGATAGTTCTGTGGATTATCTGGATAAAAATAGTTCTTACGGTCGAATTTACAGTTCTGTGTGATATCACAGTTTGTTGCAAGTCCAACTGCCATCGCATATTCTACCACCTGTTTATTTAACACTGGTAATGATCCTGGCATACCTGTGCATACAGGACATGTGTGTGTATTTGGTGCTCCTCCGAATGCTGTGCTGCATCCACAGAAAATCTTTGTCTTTGTTGCTAATTCTACATGGACTTCAAGTCCGATGACTGTTTCGTAATTCTTGCTCATCTATTTAGCCCCTCCTTTAGCAATTGCTGGAGCTTCATATGCTCTTGTCTGCTCAAATGTATATGCTGCCTGAATGATCTTCTTCTCATTGAAGCAGTCTCCGATCAGCTGAAGTCCGATCGGCATTCCATTTTTGTCCTTACCACATGGAAGAGAGATTCCTGGAAGTCCTGCAAGGTTGACAGAAATCGTATAGATATCTCCTAAATACATCTTGATTGGGTCACTTAAGCTATCTCCTAATTTTGGAGCTGTTGTTGGTGCGACTGGTCCTAAGATCACATCGTATTTCTCAAATGCTTTGTCAAATTCTTTCTTAATCAGTGCTTTTGTTCTTAATGCTTTTAAGTAGTACGCATCGTAATATCCTGAACTTAATACGAATGATCCTAACATAATACGACGTTTCACTTCGGCTCCAAATCCTTCGGAACGAGTCTTCTTGTACATGTTGTGAAGTCCTTCGTAGTCTTTGGCTCTGTATCCGTATTTGACTCCATCAAAACGGGATAAGTTAGAACTTGCTTCTGCTGCTGCGATAACATAATATGCTGGAATTGCATATTCAACTAATCCAAGGTCGAATTCTTCTACGATTGCTCCCTTTTCTTCTAATGTTTTTGCTGCTGCTAAAACGGCTTCTTTGACTTCTTCATCAAGACCTTCTCCAAAGTAATCCTTTGGAATACCGATCTTCATTCCTTTGACATCGTCTTTTAATGCTGATGTAAAATCATAAGATTCTAATCTGACAGATGTAGAATCTTTCTCGTCGTGAGATGCGATCGCTTCTAATAATGTTGCACAGTCTGTCACATCTTTTGCTAATGGTCCGATCTGATCCAAGGATGATCCGTAAGCGATCAGTCCGTAACGAGATACTGTTCCATAGGTTGGTTTGATCCCTGTAACACCACAGTAAGATGCTGGCTGTCTGATAGATCCACCGGTATCAGATCCTAACGCCATGAAACATTCGTTAGCTGCAACAGCTGCTGCTGAACCACCTGATGATCCACCTGGTACTTTCTCTAAATCCCATGGGTTCTTTGTCACACCATATGCAGAAGTCTCTGTTGTACTTCCCATGGCGAACTCATCCATGTTTGTCTTTCCTAAAAATACAACTCCTTCTTTGATCAGGTTCTCAACTGCCTGTGCGGAGTATGTTGGTACAAAGTTCTCTAAGATCTTAGAACTGCATGTTGTTGTATATCCCTTTGTACAGATATTATCCTTAATTGCCATTGGAACTCCAGCTAATGGTCCTGTGTAAGTCCCGTCATCGATTCCTTTCTGTACTTCTTCGGCTCTCTTTAATGCACTTTCTTCATCGTAAGAGACATATCCATGTACATCACTTTCGACTGCCTTAATCTGTTCAAGTGCTGCCTTTGTTGCTTCTACAACTGTGATCTCTTTGTCTTTGATCTTCTTGCCTAATTCTACGGCAGTTAATTCTAAAATGCTCATCTTCTGCCTCCTATATGATCGTCTTTGGCACGACAAAGGCGTTGTCCTGCGCTTCTGGTGCGTTCTTTAATGTGTCTTCGCTTCCGTCTCCATTCGTTACCACGTCTTCTCTGAATACATTCTTCACTGGAAATACGTGAGACATTGGTTCTACACTGCTTGTATCTAGTTCGTTTAATTTATCTACATAGTCGAGCATGCTTTCCATATCTTTCTTGGCCTGTTCTTTTTCTTCGCCAGATAATTCAAGCTTTGCTAAAATTCCGACATATTCAATCGTTGCATCATCAATATGATTTGCCATAAGTCTTCCTCCTGTTAAATTGCCTATAGAGTTAATGTTACCATAATTTTTATCTTTTTAAAATATAAAAATGAACAAAAGTCTGCCGTTTTTTCTTAAAAATGACAGACTTTTGCTTACTTTTTTTAAAAATTTAATCCATTCAGGATCTGATTTATAAAATCTTCTATGTGAGTGAATGCCTCTGGTACAAGATCTGCTAAAAATGACAACAGATAAAGAATAAAGACAATCACCGCCCACTTTCCTTTTTTTGATCTCTTCTTTTCTTTTTTATTTTTATAGGTTGATGTTTTCCTCTGTGTCTTCATTGACTGCGTCTTTGTATTCTTGATATTTTTAAAATCTGGATGTCGTTTTTCATCATGGATATATTTTGGCTGAGAAGTCTTTTTGTCAGTCGTTAATATATCCCAATGGCCATCTTTTAATATTCTTGACCGACCTAAGCGATTAAAATCATAACCACACATTGGGCAGACACCATTTCTTAACTTTTCTTCACAGATTGGACATTTCTCGTATTTCATAGGCCCTGCTTTCTTACTGATTCGTTTTTATCTTATGGAAATGGTATCATATAATCTTAGTGTTTTCAAGAATTGCTCGACTTTATCTGTTATATATCAACAAAAAAATATGGCAGATTTCTCCACCATATCTTTTCTAAATTAAATTAATTTCCACATTTTCTGGAAATGCACGAAGGGTCATTGTATCTTTTCCATCATTTAGATAAATTTCAATAAATGTATTATCATAATATATCTCAATGTTTTTGAGTTCTTCTGACATTGAAACTTCTCTTTGAATTCCGTATTCTGTACTAAACTGATGCTTAAGCGTACTTCGGTCTGCAACTATATGTCCTGCTGCCCAGTCAATCTTAATACTTAGATGATCTTCTTGATCTCCGATCTGAATTTCTGAGATCTGTTTATCTGTCAGATTGATATACCATGTATCTTCTTCTGGTTTAATTCTTTTACTGTCTATATCAAGATGTGCATATTCATTCTTAATATTTTCTGGCACTTCCTGGCATAACTTTCCTTCTTTGATCGTTAAGAACCTTGGCATTGTCAGACTATGGATCCACATATCTTCTTTTGCATATGGGAGTTCCTGTGCCCCACACCCAAGCCACGCAAACATCATTGGTTGTCTGTCTTTTCCATAGAATGCCTGTGGTGCATAAAAATCAAATCCTTTGTCGATCTCATCAAATGATTCCACATGAAATGTTTTATCTTCAAGATTTAACTCTCCGATAAAATATACACTGGAAAACTCATTGTGAAAACGTTCTCCCATTGGTGTACGTCCCATTAATGATAAGAATAAAACATCTTTTCCATCTATTTCAATGTAAGATGGACATTCATACATATAACCAAGCTCCAGGTCAATTCCTGTCAGTTCAATATTTCCCTGATATACCCAGTTTTCAAGATCTGTACTCTTATACAAAATCAATCTTGCCTGCCCATCGGTGCTTCCACCACCTAAAAGCATCCAGTATGCTCCTTCTTTTTCAAAGACAAATGGGTCTCTGATCTCCCCGATCAGTCCTTCTGGCTGTTCATCGATGATCGGATTGTTTGGAGATTTAAGAATTGTACCATCACTGTTCATAACTGCCATTGCCTGTTTTGGGATCTTTCCCTGTTCTGTCTTATAGTTTGCTGTGTAATATAGATAAAGCTTACCATCTGCTTCTATGGAATTTCCTGAATAACATCCATTTTTCTCATATTCCTGATCTGGAATGAGCATCTGATCAGACCATTCCCATTTCACGAGATCTTCCGAGATCACATGTGCCCAGTGTTTCATTCCGTGTTCTGGTCCAAATGGAAACCACTGATAAAACACATGGTATTTTCCTCCAAAATAAGCCAGTCCATTTGGATCGTTCACTAATCCACATGGGGGATGAATATGATAGGATGGATGCCGTGGAGTATCTTTACAATACTCCACAAGCTCCTTTAAATATGCTTCATAGCTTTTTTGGATCGGTGTATATTTTTCTACATCTAAAAATTTCATATTATTCCCCGATCACGTCTTTTCCTGCTTTGACATCGATTCCTGTTTTAAATGCTACAGATGTCTGGTTACCTTCATCCGTTTTGACAAATACGACAACTGGATTTAATCCTTTTGCTTCAATCTTCGCTTTGTCAAATTTGAGAATTGGCTGACCTTCCTTCACATGTTGTCCTTTCTTTACAAGATATTCAAATCCTTCTCCCTTCATGGATACTGTTTCGATTCCTACATGGATCAGAAATACACTATTGTTTGTTGTTCGGACACCGATGGCATGTTTTGAACCTTCCATCACTGTACAGATTTCACCTTCTGCCGGCGCTAAGACTGTTTCACTTGTTGGGATGATCCCCACCCCGTCTCCTAATACTTTTTCAGAGAAGATTCCATCTTTTACATCTTCAATCGCAATAACTTTTCCGTCAACAACTGCTTTGACTGGTACTTTCGCTGTCTCATCAATTGTTAATGCAGATTCAGCTTCTTCCTCTTCTTCACCATGTGGAACACCTTTTGTTTTATTATAAATAACGATCAGTACGATTGGTACGATAAATGCGATCAGGTTTCCAATGACATAAAATACTAATTTATTTGGTACTACGATCAGAAGTCCTAATATTCCTGTTAATCCCTGTCCAATGGCTCTTACGCCTGCAAGTTTCATGAATGCTCCTCCACATCCAGCTCCTAAGCAAGAACATACAAATGGGATCACGGAATATTTTAAGTTTGCAGCAAAGATGGCTGGTTCTGAAATTCCTACTAATGTTGGAATGAAACTTGACATTGCGATATCTCTATCTTTAGAATGTTTCTTTGCTAACAAGTACATTCCGATGGCTCCACCACCCTGTGCAATGATTGATACAGACCAGATTCCCTGAATGTAGTTAAATCCTGTCGTAGCGATCAGATTTGCTTCAATTCCCTGAATCGCCTGATGTGTTCCTGTAACTACTAATGGCTGTAATAACGCTGCAAAGACAAATGCTCCAAATGCTCCGAAACTGTTGTATAAAACATCGATCACTGCTGCTAATCCGTTACCGATCATATTTCCAACTGGTCCGAATACTGTAAATAATGCTACGTTTGCAAAGAAAATAGTAATTGTTGGTACGAATACAAATGATACCACAGCTGGTACATATTTCTGTGCGATCTTTTCTACTTTAGACATAAACCATGCGGTTAAGATTGCTGGGAATACTCCACCCTGGAATGCAACTTTTGCAATTGCTAATGGTCCGAAATGCCAATAACTTGCGGCAGATGGGTCTAATACGAATGTATTACGGTTTACAAGATCTGGATGTACCATAACGATTCCGACTAAGATACCAAGGATCGGATTCCCACCGAATCGTTTGACAGCACTATACATTACAAGGATTGGCAGATAATTAAATGTTGTTGCCATGATCGCTAAGAATTCTGCAATATCTGCAACAAGTTTGCTCTGATCTGCTAAGGATCCCTCTAATCCAAATAATCCATTGGCTGTCAATAATGCTTTGACACCAGTCAGGATTGCTGCTGCAACAAATGCTGGAATGATCGGAATAAATATATCAGAGAATACTTTGAATCCCTGCTGTAATTTTCCCATCTTGCTCATTCCTTCTGCCTTGGCATCAGACTGAGACATTTCTTTGACACCTGTCAATTCAATAAATGCATCATAGACATTGTTAACTGTTCCTGTTCCGAAAATGATCATCAGCTGCCCACTATTAAATAAGACACCTTTAACACCTTCGATATTCTCTAATGCTTTACGGTCATATTTTGTTTCATCATTTAAAATCAGGCGAAGTCTTGTCACACAATGTGTCGCACCTTTGATGTTACTGATCCCACCAACGTGATCTACCACATCTTGTGATATTTTTTTGTAATCCATCTATACTTGTCTCCTTTATTTCTCTCTTTTTATTTGTTTATTTTTGTTGCTATTTTTGTGTTTTTTGCTTCTAGTGTACCATCTGTCACTGTCAGTGCCAATCCATTTCCTGGATGATCACATAATCTTGCATTTAATGCCGTTCCATTAATATATAATGTTGAAATATCCTGGTCTATGATCAGACAGATTTCATATTCTTTGTCTGCTTCCAATTTGATCGGACGCTCAAGTCCAATGTTAAAGCACTGATACCATGGATAATTTGGACATTTGTTAAAGACAACTTTATTTTCTTTCACAAAGAATCTGTATTCATATGAAACTTCTGTTTCTTCATCTTTGTAAAATCTGATAGAAAATTCTTTCGTTCCTTCTTCAAATTTTACAGTTGTTTTGAATGCTGCGATGCTTCCTGTATCTTCACAAAGAAGTGTTTCTTCTTTTGTGTCAATCGTTTTCATACAAGGGTTAAATAAATCTTTCCAACCATCGAATGCTTCCATCATCTGGTCTACCGGTTTTACCCCAAGTGTTCCATCTTCTTTCTGGAATACTTCGTGTGGCACGAAAGTTCCTCCCCACAAGTATGCGTTCTTGTCATCGTTATCGATTCTTGTTGGCACCCATCCAAAAAGTACTCTTCGTTCTCCATCAAATGCTGTACGTCCTGCATAGTATGCTCTACCGTCAAATGCATCATCAAATGGTGCTTCCCAAGGCCCGTATAGGTTCTTGCTTCTTCTGTAATGGATTTTATTACCCTCACTATATTCTGAGAATACAAGATACCACCAGTCTCCCATCTTAAAGATCTCTGGCATCTCAAACATTGTGTAGATTCCTGGTGCCCAAAAATCTCCTTTAAATTCCCACTTCTTCAAATCTTTTGATGTAAAATGTACGAGACGTCCTGTCTGTTTTCTCTTGTCTTCACCCTTTCTTGCTCCAAGAATCAATAGATATTCTTCTCTTTCCTCATCCCATAGGACAAATGGATCTCTCCAGTTTCTCTTATCATATCCTTCTTGTGGCGGAATCTCTAATGCTTCTTTCGACTTCTCCCATGTGATTCCGTCTTTGCTTGTGGCATGAAGCAGTGTCTGTGATGTCTTTCCTGCTTTTAGGAATTCTCTATTATATCCTGTATAAAATGCATGAAATCCTTTCTCTGTTTCAAAAACACTTCCTGCATAGATGAACTGATCTGCTTCATCATCGGTTCCACGCTTTAAGCTTTCTCCATAGTCTTTGTAATCTACAAAATCTCTTGTTGTTGCTAATGCCCAACCGAATGGTTCTCCAAAAGGTCCTGGATTTCTTGTATCTCTCTGATGATATACATAAAACTGACCTTCTTTTCCATAAGGCATAATATCTCCCACCCAGATACCTTCTGGCTGATAATATAACTGATACATAATTTGATCCTTTCTTTAATTTATCTTGTTGCTTTCTATGGCTTTATTATATGTCAATCGTTTTCATATGTCAATCGTTACCACATTTATTTTTGCACAAAATATCAGTGTGATTTTTGGTAATTTTGCATAAAATACATTTTATTTTATATGTTCTGGCATATTTTTAGACATAAAAAAAGGAAGAGTGGTATTTTCTCTTCCTTTTTTATTCTCTATTACGTTGTCTGTCCTTCCAATAATTTTACTGGAAGATCCATGCAGCTTTCTGCTTGTTTTCCTTCGATCAGATCGATCAGCTTATCCACCGCTGTCTTTGCGATCTGTTTAACTGGCTGCTGGATTGTTGTCAGTTCTGGAACAAATCCTAAGATCTGTTTTGTTCCATCTACTCCGATGATCTTTAGATCTTTCGGAATATTGATTCCTTTTTGCCTTGCGATATGAAGTGCGATCACTGCAAGCGAATCATCTCCTGCAAAAATACCGTCTATCTCAGGATGTGCATTTAACATATCATAAATAAGTTTTTGCTTCTCCACATTCTCCATGATGAACGGTACTTCTAGAATCATCTGAGGAAGCCCTGCTTTCTCCATCTCTTGAATATAAGCCTGACTTCGATTGTTACCTGGCATCTTTAATTTACTGTTTCCTCGGATACATAAAATGTGCTGACATCCTTTATCGATCAAATGTCTGGTTGCCATCTGCCCTGCTGCATAGTTATCACATGAAACGACTGGAATATGTTCTCCAAGATAACGGTCAATTCCTACGACTGGCATCTTTAACTTGGAGTATGTCTCTACGACTGCGTTATGTGTTCCAACGATCATTCCATCTACCTGATTGCGTCTTAGCATATCAATATAGGCTTTCTCTGTATCCATCTGATTTTTGCTGTTACACAGAAGCATCTTATAATTTTTCTGTGATAAATAATATTCTATCTGTTCTACAACTTCTCCATGAAATGGTGATGTTACAGTAGGAACGATAACCCCGACAAAATACGTTCTGTTATTTAACAACGCTCTGGCAATCTCATTTGGATAATAATTGATCTCTTCCATAGCATCATATACTTTTTTTCTTGTTTCTTCGCTGATGTATCCTCGGTTATTTAATACCCTGGATACTGTTGTGGGAGAAACTCCCGCTACTTTTGCCACATCTTTTATTCCAGGTTTCATTCCATACCTTCCATTTCTAACTGATTCTTAAAGTATCCCATCTTCTCGAAGCAGCTTTCCTACTTCTACATATTCTTCTCTGCTTCCCTCAAGATATTTGATCTCGTCCTCTGTCAATGTACGTTTGACTCTTGCTGGACTTCCCATAACTAAAGATCTATCTGGGATCACTGTATTTTGTGTTACAAGACTTCCTGCCCCGATCAGGCAGTGATTACCGATCTTTGCTCCATTCATAACAACAGATCCCATCCCGATCATGGAATTATCTCCAATCTGGCATCCATGGATCACGCTGTTATGTCCAACTGTCACTCCATCGCCGATTTTTACACTATTCCCTTCATCTACATGGATCGTACAATTTTCCTGTATATTACTCTGATTTCCGATCACAATGGACTCTTCTCCTTCACAGCGCATTGCTGTAAAGAACAGTACCGTAGATTCTTCTCCTATAGTAATATTCCCAACTAAAACAGTTTCTTTTGCTACTTTTGCTGAATCAGCGATCTTTGCCTGTTTGTAATTCATGTTCTATCTCCCGATATTCTTCTTATTGCTCTTCTGAGAGTAGTTCATTCTTCCTTCTTTCCAACCCTTCTTGTCTGTCTTATCCCAGTCTAGGTTGTCTCCGAAGATATATCTTGTCATCCATAATAAGCTGACCGTTGGAACCACTACCCATAATACTCTGTATTCAAGTTCCATTAAAAATGGTAAAAATGCCAGTCCTGCTGCGTGGATCAGTAAGATCACTGCCCATGCGATGATCAGCCAGTAACCGATCTTAAATGCTTCTGGCATATCTCTTCCCATTTCTTTTCCAAAATAAAAACGTTCTGCTGATAAAATGGCGGCAGCTAATACTGTCATGATCACACACATTTTATAGAATACGTTACCATCCATATATTGTCCCAAAAACATTCCGATCAATGATACGATAAACATCAGGATCAGAACAGCCCAGAGAACCTTTTCAAGCTTACTTGTTACTTTGTTTGTTGTTACTTTTTCTTTCTTCATCTTGTATAACCTCAATCTCTACTTTCTATCAGAAGCAGTTTTCCTTCACTAAATGAAATGATTCCTTCTTCTGCTTCTAATTCATTACTGATTGCGAGCGATTGCTCAAACACTAATGTATGGTCTTTTAATGGATATTTAAATCCTGTTAGTGTGACACCTCGTGCCTCATATATTGGTATCAAGGATACATATTTACCAAACTGGTCTTTCTTTGATATTGTATCTTCATGATTTAAAACCCTGATACGATTGTTCGCATCTACAAGTTCTGCCTTCACACCTTTGCTGTGTGCGTAAAACAACTGTCCGAAATTGCCCATAACATGATCGAGTCTTGTTCCAGTTCCACCTATCATAAGGATTTCATCTGCACCTGTCTCAATTGCTTTTTGTATTGCAAGTCCTGTATCAGTATCGTCTTTTTCACATGGTACGATAATCTTCTTGTCTGTTGAAAATTCTTGCATTATATCCTTATTGCAACTGTCAAAATCACCTAAAATAATATCTGGTTTTATATTCAGTCTCTTAGCATAAAGCAGTCCTTTATCAGCTGTAATAACCTGATCTGGGTTCCATTTACTGATATAGTCTTTCGCGAAATTTTCTTCGACTGTTCCGCCTGTTAAAATCAATACTCGCATTACCATTTTCTCTTTTCTTTTAGTTCTGTATAAATATTTACATAATTATCATAACGGATCTTTGAGATCTTTCCTTCTTCCAATGCCTTTTTCACTCCACAGTCTGGTTCATGTGTATGACTGCATCCCTGGAATCGGCATTCATCTTCATATGGTGCGAATTCCTGAAAATAGTCTTTGATCTCATCTTCTTCAAACATATGAATGAATAAAGAACTAAACCCTGGGGTGTCTAGGACATACGTATCTTTCTCAATACGTATCAGCTCTGAATGTCTTGTTGTATGACGCCCTCGCTTGATCTTCTCACTGACTTCCCCTGTTTCCATCTGTGCCTCTGGCTGCAGAAGGTTCATCAAAGATGATTTTCCGACCCCCGATGGTCCAGCAAGAACCGTCGTCTTACCGTGGATCAGTTCCCTGATCTCGTCAATTCCTTCTTCTTCCTTAACGCTGATAAAACGAACGATATGTCCACAGTTTTCGTAGACTTTCTCTAATAATTTCAGTTCTTTTTCTTTTGCAAGATCTACCTTGTTAAAGCAGACGATCACAGGAACATCCTGTTTCTCCATCATCATCAGAAAACGATCTAACAGATTATAATTTGGCTTTGGATTCTTTGCTGCAAATATGATCAGTGCCTGATCTACATTTGACACAGCCGGACGGATCAGTTCGTTATGTCTCTCATAGATCTTTGTAATATTTCCTTCCTGCTCTGTCTCATCTAAAATATCGATTTCTACATTATCTCCGACTAACGGTTTCATCTTCTTGTTTCGGAAGATTCCCTTTGCCTTACATTCATATAATTTATCTTCTGTCTGTACGTAATAAAATCCTGCGATTCCTTTTATGATCTTTCCTTGCATGAAATATCTCCTGCACCTGCTTTTCCTTTATTCTTCATCTGTTGTTGTTGATTCTTCATCCGCTGTTGTCGCTGTCTGACGAGGTCCAAGACTGACATAGATTCCAACGGCTGTTCCCTTCTTAACCTTGCTTCCAGAACTGATCCTCTGACGAATGACAAGTCCTTTTTCCACACTGTCACTATATTCTGTTAAAACACTTCCCAATGATAATCCGACTCTTTGCAGTTCCTGACTTGCTTCAGATTCCGTGTAATAACGAAGAGTTGGAACGCTGACCGTCTGATCTTCCTTCTTGCCTTTGCTGACTGTGATCACAACAGTTGTATTTTTCGAAACTTTACTTCCATGTGATGGAGTCTGAGAGATAACTTCTCCTTTCGCAACATCATCACTGTAAGCTTCTTTTATTGAGACTTTGAGTCCTGCTGCTTTTAATTCACTCTGTGCACCAGACTTTGTCTTACTTCGCACATCAGGTACTGAAACTTTATCTTCGATCTTCTGTCCTTTGCTCACAACTAACTTGATCGTTTTTCCTTCTTCTAATTCCGTATCACTTTCTGGATCTTGCTGCATGACCAGTCCTTTTGCATACGTATCGGAATATTCTTCTGTCACGTTGATCTTGAACTTGTTATCAATCGCCTCTCTAGCTGCTTCTAAAGACAATCCGATATAATTATCAACTGTGTATTTTTCTGTAGTATTGTGATGTTTGGCTTCTGTTGTTGCTGCGATCGTACTTTGTGTTGTTGATTTTCCTGATCTGAATAATCCAGAACTTTTGACAACAAATACGACAATCGAAATCAAAATGATCGCACCTACCACTGCTGCAAGAACAATGACAAGTTTCTCGATCTTTGAGTTCATTCCTGTTTCTTCTTCCTCATCATCCTCTTCCAGATATGCATTGCTATCTGTATCTTCCACAGGCTGTGTGTCATCATTTGTCTGGATTCTCTGTGTCAGTTCGTTCTGATCGATCATGATCGTTGGAGAATCATCAATCGTTGGAACAATTCCCACATATTCACCAGAAGTATCTTCAAACACAAGTTTCAGATCTGCGATCAATTCATCTGCTGTCTGATAGCGGTCTTCTGGCTTCTTCATTGTACATTTTAAAATGATCTTCTCTAAACTGTCTGGAATTCCATCTCTGACCTGACTTGGCGGTGTGATCTCATTTTGCAGATGCATCAATGCGATCGTTACACCATTTTCATGATCAAATGGCACATGTCCTGTTACCATCTCATACATCGTGATACCTAAAGAATAAATATCACTTTTTTCATCACAGAATCTTCCTTTTGCCTGCTCTGGAGAAATGTAATGCACAGATCCCATTGCTGTTGCTGTTGATGTAACGGTATTGCTGCTTGTTGCCTTCGCAATTCCAAAGTCTGTGACCTTTACATTACCAATCTCTGAAACTAAAATATTCTGCGGTTTAATATCTCTATGAATAATATGATTCTTATGGGCATGTGAGATCGCTGACGCGATCTGCAGGGAAATCTCTACCGTCTCCTTCGGAGATAAATACCCTTTTCTTCGGATATATTCTTTCAGAGTCATCCCTTCTGCAAGCTCCATAACAATATAATTGATTCCATCTTCAATTCCAACATCGTATACATTCACGATATTAGGATGAGACAGCCTTGCAACTGCCTGTGCCTCTGTCTCGAATTTCTTTAAAAATTTCTCATCTTCTACGTATTCACTTTTTAAAACCTTCACTGCGACGTTCCGGTTTAATTTATGGTCTTTCGCCATATAAACGTCTGCCATTCCACCGCTTCCAACGCGCTTTAGCACTTCATAACGGCCTGACAGCATCGTGCCAATCTCTAACATCTATCATTCACCTCATCTCTTTAAATCCACAATTACCAATGAAATATTGTCTTTTCCTCCGTACTCGTTCGCACGGGTGATCATCTGGTTGACCTTATTGGCAATCTGACTGTGCTCAAGAAGAAGTTCCTTCAATTCTTCGTCGGATATCATATTGGAAAGTCCATCACTGCACAAAAGCAAATATCCATCTTTGGCATCAAACTCAAAGAAATCTGGTGTCGCCATTACTGTACCTAGTGCTCTTGTGATGACATTCTTCTTTGGATGGAATCTTCCTTCCTCTCTTTCCATGATTCCTGCATGAATCAGTTCTTCCACATAAGAATGATCCACTGTAATCTGTGTTAATTCTTGATTTCCATAATATAATCTACTATCACCAATATTCATAACCGTTACTTTGCCATCAGAGATGGTTGCTGCAACGAATGTTGTTCCCATTCCCCTATATTCTTCATTACTCTGGCTTTCTGCGATCATTTCCTGATTCACAGACGCAATGGATGATTTCATTAATTCGATCGGATCAGTCTGTTTCGATTCCTCGATCAGCTGTACAAATCGTTCCACTGCAAAAGAGGAGGCATGCCCACCGGCACGGTGTCCTCCCATTCCATCTGCCACGATATAAAGATTTTTTAAGTTCCCAACAGGCTGGTCATGAAAGAAAATCCTATCCTGATTCTCTGTCCTTACCTTGCCTATATGTGAAGCCCCTACGGATCGCATATCGTTCTCCTTTACAATCTTGACTGCAGTTTTTTTCTTCTAAGCTGTCCACAGGCCGCATTGATATCTGCGCCCATTTCTCTTCTTATGGTAACATTTACACGATTTTTTTCAAGTATCTTTTTAAATTCCATAACGGATTTCGGCATAGATTGCTTAAAATCACGCTCTTTGATCGGATTAACTGGAATCAGGTTTACATGACATGGAAACCCTTTCAATCTGCCTGCTAATTCTTCTGCATGAACTGGCTGGTCATTAACCCCTGCCACAAGGCTGTATTCAAATGTCATCCTACGGTTTGTCTCTTTAAAATAATAATGACATGCATCTAACAGCTCATCGATTGAATATTTCATTGCGATCGGCATCAGTCCTCTTCTCATCTCATCATTTGGTGAGTGAAGAGAAATGGCCAATGTGATCTGTAAATGTTTCTGAGCAAGTTCTTTGATCTTTGGCACGATCCCGCACGTTGAAATCGTAATATTTCTCTGACTGATATTTAATCCATCCTCTGATGTGATCAATTCTAAAAATCTCAATACGTTATCATAATTATCCATCGGTTCCCCTGTTCCCATCATGACAACATTGGATACTCTTTCTTCTGTATCTCTTTGAATATAATAAATCTGTGAAAGCATTTCAGATGGCGTCAGATTACGATCTAATCCTCCAAGCGTAGATGCACAAAACTTACATCCCATACGGCACCCTGCCTGAGATGAAATACAGACAGAATTTCCATGTTTATACTTCATCAAAACACTTTCGATAATATTCCCATCATATAACTCAAATAAGTATTTTCTTGTACCATCGATTTTTGAAATAAAGCAGTCTACAGGTTTAACACCATAAATTTCCTGCGTCTGTTCGATCTTTTCTTTTAATTTTTTTGGTACATTATTCATCTCATCAAGAGACAGCGCAAGGTGTTTGTGAAACCATTCGTAAATCTGTTTTGCACGGAATTTCTTCTCACCAATGGATTCCATATATTCCTGCATCTCCTGAAGTGTCATTGATTTTAAATCCATAACTTTATTTTCTCCTTAATTTACCAATAAAGAATCCATCACATGGATGTATTCCTGGCAACAACTGAATAAATCCTTCTTGGGCAGTTTCAATCTTTAGATCCTTTGGCAGTTCTTTTGTAATATCAACTGCTTCAAAATCAAAGTGATCAAGAATCCATCGGAAATTTTCTTCATTCTCTGCTGGATTGATCGTGCAGGTACTATAGATCAATGTACCTCCATGCTTGACATATTGCACTGCATTTGCAAGAATCTCTCGCTGCAACTTCACAAGATCCTTCATGCCTTCTTCTGAAATGTGGTATTTAATATCATTTTTCTTTCCCATGATCCCAAGTCCTGAACATGGTACATCTGCGATCACAACATCCGCAGCCTCAATATGTTCTTCATCCAACACTCTCGCATCAAATACCTCGGATTCCATATTCGTAAACCCAACACGGTCGATGTTATCTTCGATCAGATCTGTCTTGTATTCCGTTAGATCCCTTGATAACACTCGCCCGCTTCCCTTCAGCTGATCTGCAACATATAAGGACTTACCACCTGGTGCACTGCAAAGATCCATCACAAACTGCTCTTTCTGGACACTGGCAAGTTTGGCACACAACATGGAACTTTCATCCTGTACATAACAACTTCCTTCACGAAATGCTTTCAAACGATACAAAAAATCATAATCTGAAATCTGCACTGCATTTTCGATCAAACTTCCATCTTCTACTGTAACGCCTTCTGCTTCCAGTTCTTTTCTGACAGCTTCTTTCCCACCCTTGGAGATCAGACAACATAATGTTGTTTTTCTCTCTTCCAGATAAGAAGCTATGATCTTCTCTACTGTTTCGTTATCATATGTCTTCTGAAAGAATTTTATGATCCATTCTGGAATAGAATAAGCAACTGATAAATATGTCTCAAGATTCTTCTCTCTTGATGGATATTGGATCTCATCTTTCTTCCTTGAAATATTACGAAGTACACCGTTCACAAAACCTGATAATCGGGAAAATCCTCGTTTCTTTGCAAGTTTCACTGCCTCATTACATGCAGCAGAATCTGGAACCTGATCCATATAAAGAATCTGATAGATTCCCATACGAAGCAATGCACGGATCAGTGGTTTACATTTTCTGATCTTCGTCTTTGAGAACTGATCTGCAACATAGTCGATCGTGATCTGACGCTCTAAAGTTCCTTCCACCAGTCTTGTAAAAAATGCACGGTCTCTTTTTTCAGAAAACTGGTATTTTTCTAATACATTTGAAATTGCGATGTGTGATAATTCTTCTTTTTTATCTACTTTGATCAGTACATCCAATGCACATTCTCTCGGATTTTGCATCGTATCATTCTCCTAATTTTGTTCCGGCTTCTACCTGATATCCAAGTAAAAATGCCTGTACCTGCATACGTTTCTTTCCTGCCAGCTGAATCTCATGAAGTGCAAGATCATTGCTTCCTGTTGCTACGATGATCTCTTTTTTGTTGACTTCTACGATCGTTCCTGGTTCTTCTTTACTCTGTGCATCAAGCACATCTGCTTCCCAGACTTTCATTGTCTTTCCATCTAAGGCTGTATAAGCACTTGGCCATGGATTCATTCCACGGATCAGACATTCGATTTCTCTTGCTGATTTTGTGAAATCAATCTGTCCCATATCTTTACTTAGCATTTTTGCATAACAGCTTTCTTCGTCATTTTGTTTTTCTCTGACGGCTGTGCCATCTTCTAATTTCTTTAATGTTTCTAATAATAAATCTGCTCCTAATACCATCAATTTATCATGCAGAGAACCAGCTGTTTCTTTCTTATCTAAAACAACTTCTGCTTTATCGATCATATCTCCGGTATCTAATCCTTTTTCCATATACATGGTTGTGATTCCTGTCTTTTCTTCTCCATCAAGGACTGCCCACTGGATCGGTGCTGCTCCTCTGTATTTTGGAAGGAGTGATCCATGAACATTGATACATCCATACTTTGGAATATTTAAGATACTTTCTGGTAAGATCTGTCCATAAGCAACAACAACGATCACATCTGGGTTGAGGTTTTTTAACTCTTCAATGAATTCCTCATCTCTGGCTCTCTGTGGCTGATATACTGGGATATCATATTCCACTGCTTTTTCTTTGACTGGAGGAAACTGCATCTTCTTTCCTCTACCTCTTTGTTTATCCGGCTGTGTCACAACAGCAAGCACTTCATGGTGATCGATCAGTGCCTGTAGTGTTGGTACTGCGAACTCCGGTGTTCCCATAAATACTGCTTTCATCTTATTCTACCTCTTCCATCGTGACGTCTCTTGCTGGTTCTTCTGCTACATCTGGATATAAAATTCCATCCAAATGGTCTGTTTCATGGCAGAGCGCTCTTGCAAATAATCCAAATCCTTCTACTGTGATCGGATTCATATCTTCATCAAATGCTTCACAGATCACATGATCTGGACGTTTCACAACTGCTACTTTTCCTGGAAGGCTTAAACATCCTTCTTCTCCTACCTGCTCTCCTTCTTTCAGTGTGATCACTGGATTGACAAGAGTTACACATTCTCCCTCTTCTCCAGTATCAATGACTACGATTCTTTTTAAGATTCCCACCTGAGGTGCTGCAAGACCAACACCCATTGCTTCATACATTGTATCATACATATCTTCTACTAATGTATGCATTCTTGGTGTCATTTCTTTTACTTCTTTACATTTTTTTCTTAAAACATCGTCTCCTAATACTCGAATCTGTCGAATTGCCATAATTGTTCTCCCTTTCTTTTAATAACTGTTCATTGGGTTAAAATCAAAATTGACCAGTAAATTTTTCCTGATCTTATTTAAATCGATCCACTGTTCCAGACGGTTCTTTGCTTTCACCAGTGTCTCGTAATCTTTATTCTTAATATATATCACTTTGCGGTATTGATCATTGATCTTGCCAAATCCTGCCTCGCTCGGCCCGATCACCATCAGATCCATATGTTTTACTACATTTGCCATCGCATCCATTACTTTATCAAGCCATGCTTTATCTTCTCCTGATGCAAATACGACCAACATCTGCCATTCTGGTGGATATCTCATCAAGCTTCGGTAGCTGATCTCTTCTTTGTAAAATGCGTGATAATCCTGTTTGGCTGCAGTCTGGATACTGTAATGTTCTGGGGAATATGTCTGGATCACTACTTCTCCTGGTTTGTCGCCTCTTCCTGCTCTTCCCGCAGCCTGTGTCAATAACTGGAATGTTCTTTCTCCTGCCCGGTAATCATTGGCATGCAGGGAAAGATCTGCTGCCAAAACACCTACCAATGTTACATTCGCAAAATCATGTCCTTTGACGATCATCTGTGTTCCCACTAAAATATCTGCTTCTCCATCAGAAAATGCCGATAAGATCTGTTCATGACTATTCTTTCTCTTCGTTGTATCCATATCCATACGAAGCACTTTTGCTTGTGGAAATTCTTTGTATAATGCAGCTTCCACTTTCTGGGTTCCAAGACCGAATGTTCCAATATACGGGCTTCCACACTCTGGACAAAACTTCAGCATCGGCTGTTCATATCCGCAATAATGGCAGCGCAGTCTTCCATCTCTGTGATATGTCATAGAAATATCACAATGAGGACATTCCATGACATGACCACAGCTTCTGCATGAAACGAATCCCGCATAACCACGCCGGTTTAAGAACAACATGATCTGTTCGCCTTTATTCAAACGATCCTTTATCAGTTCTTTCAGTCTTCGGCTGAACATGCTGCGGTTTCCCGCTTTTAATTCTTCTCTTAGATCTTCAATATAGACTTGCGGTAACACTGCTTCTTTGGCTCGTTTTGTCAACTCCCACAGCCGATAAGTCCCATCCAGTGCATGTTTATAACTCTCAACTGATGGTGTCGCCGAACCTAAGATCACCGATGCACCTTCCATCTGTGCTTTCTTGATCGCAACTTCTCTTGCATGGTATTTAGGAGTTTGTTCACTCTTGTAACTGCCTTCATGTTCCTCATCGATCACGATCAGCCCAAGATTCTGAAATGGAACAAACAATGCAGATCGTGGTCCAATGATCACATCTACATCTCCCCGCTGTGCACGAAGCCACTGATCGTATCTCTCACCTTTGGATAATCGTGAATTCAGGATTGATACACGCTCTCCAAATCGTTTGGTAAACCTTGTAACCGTCTGATAAGTCAGTGCGATCTCTGGGATCAGAACAATTGCCTGTTTTCCTTGTTTGATCACTTCTTCGATCGCTGCGAGATAAACTTCTGTCTTCCCACTTCCTGTGATCCCATGTAAAAGATAGGTTTTGTGGTCTTCTCTTAAAAAATCTCCCCGAAATTCATCGATCAGTTCCTGTTGCTGTTCATTTAACACATGCGCTTCTGATTTTGCTATACTGAACTCTCCAGGATTCCGGTAATAATATTCTGTCACAACATGAAGAATTCCTTCTCTTTCCATGCTGTCTACTGTACTTTTTGAAATCTTTAGATCTTTCGATGCCATTTCCCATGAAATCTTCCCATGGTCTAATAAAGCTGCAAGAAGTCTTGCTTTCGCCACATAATGCTTACTGAAATATTCGTCAAGCATTGCTGGTCCATGCACTTTCTCAATGCATAACTCAATGTATTTTCTCGCTTTTCGTGCAACTTTTTCCTGCACCGGAAGTACGGTTTTTAATGCCTGGATCATTGTTGATCCATAATTCTCTCTGATCCACGCGGCTAACTCGATCATATTTGACTCCACGCCAACATGATCCGTCTCAATCCTTAAGATTTCTTTGACTTTACTCTCATCATAGTCAACTGTCCGTGAAAGGTTGACTACATATCCCGTCTGTTCCTTATTAGAACGTCCAAATGGGACAACGACTTGCTGTCCCACCTGAATATCCTTGATCATGGAAAAAGGCACCTTATAGGCAAACACCTTATCCAGTGCCTCATGTGAAATATTAATAATTATATCCGCATATAATTTTTCCATAGATTATTTGATTACGTGACCTTTCTCTCTTAAAACTTTGACCACTTTATCTACTTTCTCTCGGCAGATCTCATGGCTTCTTGCCTCAACCATAACACGTACTAATGGTTCTGTTCCACTCTCACGTACAAGAATTCTTCCTTCATCTCCAAGTTCTGCTTCTACTTCCTTAACTGCTTTCTGTACGTCTTCATCTGCCTGTGCAACTGCTTTGTCATATACACGGACATTTTCAAGGATCTGTGGGAAGATCTCAACGGGTTCTGCTAACTGTGCAAGGCTTTGTTTCTGCTCGATCATTGCTTCCATGATCTTTAAGGATGTTAAAATACCATCTCCTGTTGTTGCAAACTTGCTGAAAATGATATGTCCAGACTGTTCTCCACCTAATGCGTGACCATTCTTCACCATATTCTCATTAACATATTTGTCTCCAACAGCAGTCTTCTCATAAGAAATTCCTGCTGCATCAAACGCTTTATATAATCCAAGATTGGACATTACAGTTGTAACAACTGTATTATTGTTCAAGTCTCCGTGTTTCTTCAGATACTGTCCACATACATAAAGGATCAGATCTCCATCGACAACCTGTCCATTCTCATCGACTGCGATACAACGGTCTGCATCTCCATCATATGCAAATCCAACATCTAAGTGATTTTCCTTTACATATCCCTGTAAGATCTCGATATGTGTAGATCCACAGTTTGTATTGATATTGGTTCCATCTGGCTCATTATTGATCACATGTGTCTCTGCACCAAGTGCTTTAAATACATTCTCTGCGATCGCAAATGAACTTCCGTTAGAGCAGTCTAATCCGACTTTTACACCTTTAAATGATCTTGTTGCTGTAGAGATCAGATATCCGATATAATGATTTCTTCCGGCTGCATAGTCTTTTGCTCGTCCGATCTCTTTCTTTGTTGCAAATGGGATTTCGTGGATTTCTCCATCAATATATGCTTCAATCTCATTTTCAACTTCTGCTTCCATCTTATGCCCTTTGGCATTGATCAATTTGATTCCATTATCATAGTATGGATTGTGGCTTGCTGAGATCATGATCCCGCAGTCAAACTGTTCTGTTCTTACGACATAAGCCACACTTGGTGTCGTTGTTACATAAAGCATATATGCATCTGCTCCAGATGCTGTCAATCCTGCTACTAAAGCATTCTCAAACATATAGCTGCTTCTTCTTGTATCCTTACCGATGACGATCTTTGCTCTGCTGCTTGACTTCTGGTTAAAATACCATCCAATATAACGTCCGACTTTATATGCATGTTCTACAGTTAAATTTATATTTGCTTCTCCACGGAACCCGTCTGTTCCAAAATATTTTCCCATCTTAATACTCCTTGCATCGTATTGTTTTTGTTTTTACCACCTGACATTATACCATGATTACGATCGTCTATCAAATATAGAATCAATGAAGTTTTTCTTAAATATCTGCTTCTTTTCTAAGCCCGATCAGTTCTTCTCTTGTTGCATTTCCTGTTTCCAATGCATTTTTCCTCATAACTTTATAAAATTCTGCCCATGTTGTATTCACATACGGATTCACATATAAAACTCCTACAATCCCAAATGTGATCGTTGATAACAGATTCCATCCGATAAATGACAGATCAAGTACGAATGCATTCCATTTTTCTCCATCCATCATATTTTTACTGATCTCAAACGCTCTCTTCCTTGATATCCGAGGGTTTTCCGCAAGAATGTAAGGGATCATTTTATATTCATAACTTTTCACGATTCCTGGTATAATTAAACACAACGTCCACAGCACTGTATAAAGATCCCTGCAAAAGATCGTAGCAACATTTCTTAAGTATGCACCATTGAGGAATCCATCAACGATCAATGCGATTCTTGTCTTATGTTCGCTGTTCTCCTCATAAAAACGACAGCCTCCAACTTCAAATAGATTTCCTACAAAAATCTTAAACAACAAACCTACACTAAAGGCTGTTATAATCAAGATCAGAATAAATGACACATACATTCCATTATACATCGGACCTATCAGATTTTTATAGATCATATCACCTGCAACTCCAAAAAACGAAAATAATGTTTGTATCAAACTTGATGCCGCATCACCATTTCCTGCTGCTATATTACTTCCTTCCTGCAGGGAACCATTCCCTGCTGCATTACCAGTTCCTCCCGTTAATGCTGTCACTACAAGTGTTGCAAGCACAACGATCCAATAATTGCGATGCAGTGCTGCCTTCCCTCGTTCCTTCAATTCACTTCTTGTCCACATATTCATTCACCTCTCCTTTTTGTAAATTGTTTTGATCCTAAAATCATTTTCATCATAACACAAAAGCAGTACACCTGCTACAAAAACAAGTGTACTGCTTTTTATTCTTGGTTTATTATACTTAAAAGAAAATCTATTTTACAAATTCTTTTACCTTGGCAGCGATACTGTCACCATCTAATCCGAATTCTTTGATCAGTTCTACTGCTGGTCCTGAATGTCCGAATACGTCATTCACACCGATCTTTAATACTGGTGTTGGAAGCTGTTCAGATAATACATCACATACAGCACTTCCTAATCCACCGATCACAGAATGTTCTTCTACTGTAACAACTTTACCAGTTGCTTTCGCTGCTTCTAATACAAGTTCTGTATCTAATGGTTTTACAGTTGCCATATTGATTACCTGAGCATTGATTCCTTCTGCTGCTAATTTCTCAGCTGCATCTAAGGATTCAGCAACACATAATCCATTAGCAATGATCGCTACGTCTGTTCCTTCTCTTAAGACTTTACCTTTTCCGATCTCGAATTTGTAATCTTCATCGTTGATCACTGGTACAGCCAGACGTCCGAATCTCATATAAACAGGTCCTTCCATCGCTGCTGCAGCTTTTACTGCTGCTTTTGCTTCAATATCATCAGATGGAACGATCACTGTCATTCCAGGGATTGTACGCATTAATGCAATATCTTCACAACACTGATGTGTAGCTCCATCTTCACCTACGGAAATACCACCATGAGTAGCTCCGATCTTAACATTTAAATGTGGATATCCAACAGAGTTTCTTACCTGCTCGAATGCACGTCCTGCTGCAAACATCGCAAAACTACTTGCAAATGGAGTCATTCCTGCTGCTGCAAGTCCAGCAGCGATACCAATCATATTACATTCTGCGATACCACAATCAATATGTCTTTCTGGAAAAGCTTTCTTAAACATTCCTGTTTTTGTTGCAGCGGCTAAGTCAGCATCTAAAACTACAACATTAGGGTTTTCCTGTCCTAATTCAACCAAAGCATTACCATAGCTTTCTCTTGTCGCAATCTTCTTTACTTCTGCCATCTTACTCGCCCACCTTTTCTAATTCTTCCAGTGCCTGTTTACATTGTTCATCATTTGGTGCAGAACCATGCCATGAAACCTGATTCTCCATAAAGGATACACCTTTACCTTTGATCGTCTTCATAATGATCGCTGTTGGTTTTCCTTTGCATTCTTTTGCCTGTTTGAACGCATCAGCGATCTGATCAAAGTCGTGACCATCAATTTCAACCACATTAAAGTTAAATGCTTCGAATTTAGCTCCGATTGGATATGGAGAGTTTACTTCATCAACTGGTCCATCAATCTGTAATCCGTTGTTATCAACGATAACTACTAAATTGTCAAGTTTTCTGGATCCTGCAAACATTGCAGCTTCCCATACCTGTCCTTCCTGGATCTCACCATCACCAAGAAGTGTATATGTACGATAGTCTTTATTCTGAAGTTTTGCAGCAAGTGCCATACCAACTGCGGCAGAGATTCCCTGTCCTAATGATCCACTAGACATATCTACGCCTGGAATCTTCTTCATATCAGGATGTCCCTGTAAGTAAGATCCTACATGTCTTAATGTTAGCAGATCTTCTTTTGGGAAAAATCCTCTTTCTGCTAATGTTGAGTAATATCCAGGAGCTACATGTCCTTTAGATAATACGAAACGATCTCTGTTTTCATCTTTTGGATTCTTAGGATCAACGTTTAACTCAACGAAATATAAATATGTAAATACATCAGCTGCTGATAAAGATCCACCCGGATGTCCGGATTTGGCAGCATGTGTTGACTTAATGATACCTTTGCGAACCTCATTTGCTGTTTTCTTTAATTCTGCGGTTGTCATTGTATCTACCACCCTTTCTTATTCTCCGAATACTGCTTTGTAATCTGCCTGGAATTTTTCGATTCCCTGATCTGTTAATGGGTGTTTCATCATCTGTTCAAATACGTTGTAAGGTACTGTGGCAATGTCTGCTCCCATCTTAGCACATTCTGTTACGTGGATTGGGTTACGTACACTTGCACAAATGATCTGTGTATCGATATCTCCTGCTGCATCAAAGATCTCTCTGATGTCTGCAATTAAATCTAATCCGTTCTGAGAAATGTCATCCAGTCTTCCTAAGAATGGAGATACATATGTTGCTCCAGCTCTTGCTGCTAATAAAGCCTGGTTTGGATTGAAGATCAATGTCAGATTTGTTTTGATCCCTTCAGAAGATAATACCTTTGTAGCTTTTAATCCTTCGATCGTTGTAGGAATCTTAACTACCATGTTTGGATGAATCTTAGCAATTTCTCTTCCTTCTTTGATCATTCCTTCTGCATCAGTTGTTGTAGCTTTTACTTCACCACTGATAGCTCCATCTACAATAGAAGTGATCTCTTTGATCACATCTTCAAACTGTCTTCCTGATTTAGCGATCAGTGAAGGGTTTGTTGTAACTCCACAGATAACTCCCATATCATTTGCTTTACGAATCTGATCTACATCTGCTGTATCCACGAAAAATCTCATAACTTACTTCCTCCTAAAACATTGTTTGTTGTTTTGTTCGTTGTTTTGTTTATGGCTTTATTTAAACATGGATAAAATGTCTTGTCAAACTCGAAAAACTGTCAGATTTCAGCAATATTCATTGAATTTATTAATATTTTTCAACTTTATTAATAGTACATGGTTTTTCGTTTTTTTTCAAGATGCTTTCTTCAATTTCTTTCAATTAAAAAAAACTCGTTTTTCCTTGTTTTTCCGTAAAAAAATATGCTATGATAAATGTAGTTTTAATTAATAATTATTATTTTATTACTAATATTTCTGTTTTTTATTAATTGTTATTAATTAATTAAAATAATTTTGATTAAGGAGGATTTTATGGGTTTAAAGAAGAAAGTAACGACCAAAGACATTGCAGATCACGTCGGTCTTTCCCAGTCTGCAGTCTCCATGATCTTAAATAATAAGACTAATGTCTCTTTTTCAGACAGCACCAGACAGAAAGTTTTGGACGCTGCAAAAGAACTTGGCTATCAAAAAAAGAAAAAATCCATTGAGCAGACATCGAAGCCTTTATCGAAAATCATTCTGATCATGTGTCCGTTCTTATCTAACCATTATTATACAACTCTGGTTCATTCGATCACAGAACGAGCACATGATTATGGATATCTTACCTTTGTTGCACCAACACTGCGAAACCCGAGCACCGAACAATATTATCTGGATCTTATGAAAAATGATCTGGATACTGCTGGAATCGTTTATCTGTATCCAACTTCTTTTCTTCCAGAAGTTAATGATATGTCAAAACAGATTCCAATCGTCAATATCGGGGATAAAAATGACGAGATCACTTTTGACTCGATCCATGTCAGCAGCTCCAAACCTGCCAGACTCGTCGCAGAACATTTGATCTCCCTTGGACACCGCAAGATCACTTACATATCGACACCGATCAGTGATATTGAACGTTCCAGATCAAAACGTTACGATGCACTTGTTGCAACCTTCAAAGAACACGGCTTTGGAAATAACTGCGTCAGTATTCGTTCCCTCTCACCCGGAGAGTATAATCTGCTGTCTCCAAATATGCTGGAATATTCTTCCGGATACAATCTGACAAAACAGATTCTCGAAGAGGGAACGGATTCTACCGCCTTCGTTGGATACAACGATATGGTTGCATTTGGAATCTTAGATGCATTATATGAATTAAAATACAAAGTACCAAATGACTTCTCTGTCTGTGGTTTTGATAATATCCCAATGGCCGATATGAATCGTATTTCACTTACTACAGTGGAACATTCTATCGAAGCAAAAGGAAGAGAAGCTGTTGATATCATTGTACGCATCCGCGACTCAAAGACCAAGAACCAGCCTCGAAGCTTTGTTACAAAGTTGGAATTTGAACCATTTATCGTGAAACGAAAAAGCACTGGGAGGGCGAAGTTTTAAGTTGTATCACGAAAATGTATCGAGTATTCATAAAAACATAAAGAAAGATAGAGGTACGAAAAACGAATTTCATTGACGGATTTTTTGCAAAACGCTGATCCGCCAACACTCCTGCACAACTCACTGCGTTCAAACAGTGCCCGTGTTGGCTGCGATTTTGCAAAAAATCCTATGGAATTCTACTATTTCGTACCTCTATCTTTCTTTATGTTTTTATGAATACCTGAAGACATTCTCGTATAAAATTTTAAATTCCCCGTTGAAAAGATTGTATGTTAAACATTATCGTTTTTAATTTTGGCAGTCACAGACAGATTTTATAGTGTCTCTCCTTTTGTACGATAGCTGCATCGTCTATGTTAACTTCGCCTTTCATTACTTCCAGAGTTCCTAATTCTTGTTCATTCATTCCAAGTACTTTGGCGGTGGATGGGTTTCTTAAATCCGCATCTACCAGAATTACTTTATACCCTTTCATCGCAAGTGATATTGCAATGTTGGCTGAAACTGTTGATTTTCCTTCTCCTGGCATAGCACTTGTTACAAGAAAAGATTTCATGCCTGTCTCTTTTTGTGCACGCTCGATCCTTTGTCTTACCGTTCTTGCTGCTTCCAGGAAGCTTCTTGGGATTCTTGGATTATCTAGCACGATCAATTCCTGTGTTTGCGTACGTTTCTTATGGAATTTGACATGAGGCATGATTCCAAGACTTTTTGCATGGAAGAGTCGTTTGAAATCTTCTTTCTTAACTGTATTCTTACCAGGTGCTAACAGGACATCGAGCAAGATACATAGTAAGATTCCGATCAAAACGCCGATCTGTATCTCATGTCTATAACTAAATGGATTGGCAGATGTAATCGGAACCCCGCTTTCATCCATGAGTGTCAGCTGTGAGCTTCCAATGACAAACTCTGCTACCGATGGGTAATTTTTAACGACTGCTTTTAAAATCTTCTCAGCCATCTTCGGATTATTTGCAGTCACTTTCAACGTAAACAGGTTTGTATTCTCCATGACTTCTGCTTCGATCGTTCCAGGAACAGACTGAAGACCAAGATCCTGTGCCAATACTTCTTTAAATGCTCCACTTTTCAAAATATACGGAAAAGATTTTGCCATTTGGTTGGCTGTTGCATTCTCAATATATGTATTGGAATTCTCTGATGTAATACTGGAATTGATCGTAAATGTGGAAGATGCTACATAGTATGGGGAATAGGTAAGTCTCTTGTATCCACAGAACACTACACCACAAATCACAAGAATGATCAAAAATCTCCATTTCATTTGAATGACGCCTTTGATCAAGTCATCAAACAATCCAGCAATAATATTTAGAATATTATGAACAATCTCTTTTGTATTCAAAATTTCAATCTGAAATAAATTATCTACACAAGAAGAAACATTAAATACTTGACAGCCTTTCGTCATACGATTAAATTTTTACAAACGAGTAGCAATTGCCTTAATAAACTCTTCACTATTCACAGCATTCACATTCTCAAGAGTTGTAATAAGTGCCAAGTCTTTTGTCATTGTACCACTCTCGATCGTGTCTAATGTAGCTTTCTCAAGTTTATCAGCAAATGCCATTAATTCTTCATTGCCATCTAATTCTCCACGTTTTCTTAACGCTCCTGTCCATGCGAAGATTGTTGCTACAGAGTTTGTAGATGTCTCTTCACCTTTCAGATGTTTATAATAATGACGCTGTACTGTTCCATGAGCTGCTTCGTATTCATAGTATCCGTGCGGTGATACTAATACAGATGTCATCATTGCTAATGATCCGAATGCAGATGAGATCATATCACTCATAACATCTCCGTCATAGTTCTTACATGCCCAGATAAATCCACCTTCTGATTTCATAACGCGGGCTACTGCATCGTCGATCAGTGTGTAGAAATATTCGATTCCTGCTGCATCAAATTTCTCTTTGTATTCTGCATCAAAGATTTCCTGGAAGATATCTTTGAATGTGTGATCGTATTTCTTAGAGATCGTGTCTTTTGTTGCAAACCACAGATCCTGTTTTGTGTCTAATGCATATGTAAAGCAGCTTCTTGCAAAACTTGCAATAGATGCATCAATGTTATGCATTCCCTGGATCACTCCTGGTCCGTCAAAATCATGAATTGTTTCTCTGATCTCTGTTCCATCTTCTCCTGTGAATACTAATTCTGCTTTTCCTGCTCCTGGAACTTTGATTTCCACACCTTTGTATACATCACCATAGGCATGTCTTGCGATCGTGATCGGTTTCTTCCATTTGCTGACGGTTGGTTCGATTCCTTTGACTGTGATCGGTGCACGGAATACTGTTCCATCTAAAATCGCACGGATTGTTCCATTTGGACTCTTCCACATCTCTTTTAAATCATATTCATCCACACGCGCTGCATTTGGAGTGATCGTTGCACATTTGACTGCAACTCCATATTTCTTTGTTGCTTCTGCGGAATCAAATGTAACCTGATCGTTTGTCTCATTTCTGTGTTCTAACCCAAGGTCATAATATTCTGTTTTTAAATCAATAAATGGTAATAACAATTCATCTTTGATCATCTTCCAAAGAATTCTTGTCATCTCATCTCCATCCATCTCTACTAATGGAGTAGTCATCTGAATTTTGCTCATGGTCATTCCTCCTGCGTTGCTGTTTATTGTTTTATTCGCTGTTTTCAGCTTATTGTGCTTTATTATACAGAAAAAACTGATATTTGTAAATAAATGTATTAAGAATAATACACATTATTTGAAAGTTGAAAAACAAAGCTATTCCGATCTCCCCGGTATTTCGCAATCGAATATTCAATCGCTGTATGACTTTCATCATATCCTGTGGAATGAAAATAAAATAAAGGATCTCCATTTTTGACATCTAACAGATCCGCACATGTTTCATCTGCAAGGATCACATCCAGCTTTCTCTGTATGGATGTGATATCTCTTCCTTCCTTATGAAATGTCTGATATAAACTCTCCTTTTCAAAATCAACTTCTGACAAATGTTCAAACAGTCTGCATGGCACATACGTTGTAACCAGAACATTAGGCTGATCATCAACGTATCTCAATCTGACCAGTTTATAAACTTTTTCTTTTTCTTTGAGATTCAATTTCTGGCGGACTTCTTCTTCTGCCTTTTCTTGTTTGAATGTCAGAACTTTTGTCGATGGAGTCAGTCCTTTTTCTTTTACTTCTTTATCAAATGTCTGGATCACCTGTGCAAATTCCTGCCGGATCGTTGGATCACATACGATCGTCCCTCGTTTTTTACGTTTTTCTAAATATCCCTCATCCACTAAAATCTGTACAGCCTTACGGATTGTCGGCCGGCTGACGTTGTAGATCTCAGCTAATTCGTATTCATTTGGTATGATGCTTCCTTGCTGGTAAATTCCACTTAAGATCTTATCTAATAAATCTTTTTTTATATCTAAATAAAATGCTCCCATTTTATACTCTCTTTCTTTTTTCTTTCACTTTATCGGATTTTTTATTTTATGTCAATTTATTTTCTCTTATTTCATTTACATAATATTGACATAACAATTACATAATGTTATATTTTAATTAACATGAAACAAACATATCAGCAAAAATAGGAGGTTTTTATGAAATCATATACATTAGATGATCTTGCAAGAATGATCGATCACACAAATTTACATACGGATGCTTCTCCTAAAGACATGGAGGTCTTATGTAATGAGGCGAAAGAACATCATTTTGCCATGGTAGCGATCAATCAGGTGCAGTCTGGATTATGTGCAAAGTTACTGGAAGGAACGGATATTCATACAGGAGCTGCTATCTCTTTCCCATTAGGTCAGACAACAATTGCTTCTAAAGTCTTTGATACAAAAGATGCTATTGCAAATGGTGCAAATGAGATTGATTATGTTGTAAATCAGACAGAGATCAAGGCTTCTAACTGGGATTATATCAAGGATGAGATGTCACAGATCGTTGCTGCCTGCCATGAAAAAGATGTTACTTGTAAAGTCATTTTTGAAAACTGTTATCTTAATGATGAGGAGAAGATCAAGCTTTGTGAAATCGCCAAAGAGGTGAAACCTGATTTTATCAAAACATCCACTGGTTTCGGTACTGGCGGTGCTACTTTTGATGATGTGAAATTAATGAAAGATCATGTTGGAGATGCGGTAAAGGTAAAAGCTGCTGGTGGAATCCGTGATGCCAAGACATTTATGAAAATGATAGAGTGCGGTGCCCAACGTATCGGAACAAGTGCTGGTATCTCGATCATCAAGGAATTCGAAGCTATGATGAAAGAACAAGGCGTTTCCACACTTGAGATCTAGGGCAATTTTTTAGGAGGTATTTTATGAATCAGTTTAACTGGGATAAGGCTTTTACTTTGGATTTTGATCTAAATAACGGACTTTCCAAGCACGCAGATACTACAAAGCGTTATCTTTCCCAGATGAAAAATATGTATCAGGATCAAGAAGCTGTTGAAGAAATTCTTAAACACGAAGACCCTTTGATCTATGAGTTTTATGAACTTGGATGCCCAGAGCGTGCCGGTGATCTTGCATTCGGCACAACGATGATCCATCCTGGGAAGATTGGAAATGAATATTATATGACGAAAGGACATTTTCATCAGATCGTAGACACTGCCGAAGTTTATTATACATTAAAAGGCGAAGGGTATATGATGCTTGAAAGCCTTGACGGTGATTGGCGGGTTGAACGGATGGAGAAAGGAAAAGCATTGTATGTTCCCCGCGGATATGCTCACCGCACCATTAATACTGGAGATGAAGTCCTGACTGCTTTTTATGTATTTGATGCAGATGCAGGACATGATTATGGAACAATCGAAACCAAAGGATACCGCCATATTGTTTGTGAGATCAATGGCGAAGTAACTGTACTTGACAATCCAAGATGGTAATTATGTTAAAAAGAGAGAAAATCCAGACATTTAGAATTTGTATCTTCTAAATGTCTGGATTTTCTTTATTAAAAGGTATTAACAGCTATTTTTGCACATGCAGTAACTGATGTGCTTTATGACTTCCCGGTGATCCAAAGTATTCATCATACAGATGTTTGATATCTGGATTCTCGTGTGAAAATCTCAAATGGGCTGTCTTATCCAGGAAGTACAGGTTGGATCCACGGTCAGATGCCAGTTCTTTCCCTTCATGGATTGGCTGTCCGCCTCCACCTACACATCCGCCTGGACAGGCCATGACTTCTACAAAATGATAGTGTACTTCTCTCTTCTGGATCGCTTCCATCAGATTTCTTGTATTCTGAAGTCCACTCACAACTGCGATATCTATCGTATTGCCAGCAATCTCAAATTGGGCTTCTGTCCATCCGTTTTTGTTCACTCCACGAATCTGTTTAAATGCATCTACTTCTGGATTCTTTCCTGTGATCAGGTAATACGCAGAACGCAGTGCCGCTTCCATAACTCCGCCAGTTGCTCCAAAGATCACCCCTGCTCCGGTTCCCTCAGTAAACGGAGTATCAAAGGCTGCATCTTTTAATGTCTTTGGATCAATATGGTCAGCACGGATCAGACGGTCCAATTCTCTTGTTGTTAACACACAGTCAACTCCATGTCCTGCAAACTCACCATGGAATAATGGTTTCTCTCTTTCATCTTTCTTCGCAACACACGGCATAATGGATAATGCAAAAATACGGTCTGGATCGATGTTCATCTTCTTTGCAAATGCAGTCTTCATCACTGCCCCAAACATCTCTTGTGGAGATTTGGCAGAAGATAATCTGTTTACCATCTGTGGATACTGAGATTTGATGAAACGTACCCATCCTGGACAACAGGATGTAAACATTGGATACATATCAAGATCTCCATTTGTAAATCTGTCGACAAATTCCGTCCCTTCTTCCATGATCGTAAGATCTGCTGAAAATGTTGTATCAAATACATAATCTACACCGATCCTTCGAAGTGCATCTACGATCTTCTCTACCGTTGCTTCTTCTCTTGATAATCCAAGACTTTCTCCCCATGCAGCACGAACTGCTGGTGCGATCTGTGCTACCACGATCGTATCTTTATCTTCTAATGCACGATATAATTTGTCTGTATCATCTCGTTCACGTAATGCTCCTGTTGGACAATGTGTGATACACTGTCCACATAATGCACAATCTGCTGTTTTGATATCTCTGTTTTCTGAAACTCCAACTGTTGTTCTTGCTCCAGTTCCAGATACATCCCAGATATGCATTCCCTGAATCTTGTCGCATACTTGTATACAACGCATACATTTGACACATTTGCTTGCATCACGTACCAGTGGATATCTTGTATCCCATTCTTCAACACAGATTTCCTTCTTGTAAGGGCTGTCTACAATGTTCAGATCATTGGCAACCGTCTGAAGTGTACAATTTCCGCTTCTTACACAAGTTGCACATTGTGCATCATGCTGGGAAAGGATCATCTCTACCGTATGTTTTCGGTTTCTACGTACTTTCGGACTGTTGGTATAGATCGTCATTCCTTCTTCTACTACATTATTACAGGATGTTACCAGATGATCCTGTCCTTCAATTTCTACAACGCAGACTCTGCACGCTCCAATTTCATTGATATCTTTTAAATAACAAAGCTTTGGAATCGGTATATGAATGGAGGCTGCTGCTTCCATGATCGTTGTTCCAGAAGGTACAGCGATCGTGTGGTTATCTATTGTAATATTTACCATTTTGTATCCCTACCTCCTTTGAAAATACCATAACCGAAGTGGTCACAACGAAGACATCTTCCTGCCTCCTGGCATGCTTCTTTCTCTGTCATACAGTTTTCGACTCCTTCAAAGTCTTTAACTCTCTCTCCAGCTTCTCTCTCTGTAAGATTAACTCTTCCACATGCTGGTTTATCTTCTAACTTAGGTTCTGGAATCTCAACATCTGCTGTGATTTCATGATGATATCCCAGATATTCATCGATATTGGCTGCGATAACTTTACCTGCTGCGATCGCTGAAATAACTGTGGATGGACCTGTCGCACAGTCTCCACCTGCAAATACTCCTGGCATCTCTTCGAATCCACCAAATTTCTCTACGTTGATCTTTCCTCTCTGTACGGGAACTCCTGCTTCTTCAAAGTGCTGATATTCGATATCCTGACCGATCGCTACGATCAGTGTCTGACATGGGATAAATACGTCATCTTCCCCTGTTGGCTTTACAGATGCTCTTCCACCTTTGATATTACTGATCATCTGTGGTGTTACCCATATACCTTTGACATTGCCTTCTTCGTCTTTCTCGATTCTTGAAGGTGCCATCAATGTCTTGATCTCAACACCTTCTGCTTCTGCTCCTGAAATCTCATCTGGAAGTGCTGTCATATCGGCAACTCTTCTTCGATATACGATGCTGACTTTCTTCGCACCTAATCTTACAGATGTACGAACTGCATCCATGGAAACATTTCCACCACCGATCACGGCAACTTCTTTTCCTTCCAGGCTTTCCTGTGTTCCGTATCCGACATCTCTTAAGAACTGTACCGCTGAAATAACGCCTTTGGCATCTTCGCCTTCTAATCCTAACTTCTTATCTGTGCTTGCACCGATCGTGATCAGTACAGCATCGTATTTTTCTTTTAAATCCACAATGGAATAATCTTTGCCGATAGCTTTTCCACAATCTACTTTGACTCCTGTGTCTAAGATTGCCTGAATATCATCATCTAAGCGTTCTTTTGGCAGCCTGTAGTTTGGAATTCCATAACGTAACATTCCTCCAAGTTTTGGAAGCATCTCATATACGGTTACCTGATGTCCCATCAACTGTAAGAAATATGCTGCACTTAATCCACCTGGTCCACCACCTACAACGGCAATATTCTTTCCTGTAGATTCTGCACATTCTGGCGGTGCCACATATCCTGCTGCATCTGCTGCCATACGTTTTAATCCACGGATATTCACCGCATCATCGATCATATTTCTACGGCATAATGCTTCACATGGATGCTCGCAGATAAATCCACATGTTGTTGGAAATGGATTATCTTTTCTGATCAGACGGATCGCATCCTCATATCTTCCTTCACGCACCAACGCAATATATCCCGGAATATCCACTCTCGCAGGACATCTGGATACACATGGCACCGGCTGCTTTAACGTACTTAAGCATCTATGGTACATGATATGTTCTACATAATCATCTTTAAATCCAATGGCTCCTTTGTATACCATATTGGCTGCCTCATAGCCAATCGCACAATCTGCAGATTCCATAATGGATTTTGCTGTTTCATGTATCTCTGTTAAAGTTCGGATCGTTGCTTTGCCATCTAAAACATCAGTGATCAGATTCTTTAACTGTCCAAGTCCTACACGACATGGAACACACTTTCCACAGCTCTGTGCATGACAGATCTCTAAAAATGCTCTGGACATATCAACCGGACATAACCCTGGCGGGCTTGACTCGATTCTTCGTTCCAAATCCTTATAAAGACCTTCCACAACCAGCTGTGCCTGGTTCGGAGACCTTAATTCCAAACGACTCATGACTCATCCTCCTTAATTCCTTTATATCAGTATATTGACTCCCATTATACGCACATTCTTCGACAAATTCAAGTGTTTTTTGTGCAATTTGTACGTTAATTTCGTAACAATCAAGTTCATTTTTGTGTATAATCACGTTAATTTTGTAACGATTTTAAGTTGCAGTTGGCCAATTATAGATTTTGAATATATGATAAAAAATAAATAAACGATCGGGAGAGCAGCATTAGAATTTTACTCACGTTTTTTACAGATCGCTGATCCGCCGGATTTCCTTGCGAACTCGCCTTCAAAGGTATTTAAATCAGAACTCTTTGAGGCTCAAACAACGCACCAATCCGGCTGCGAATCCGTAAAAAACATGGCAAAATTCTAATGCTGCTCTCCCGATCGTTTATTTATTTTTTATCATATATCAGAAGTCTATCGTGTAGACAATTACAAACTTGGAAAATTTAAGTGGATGTTTATTTCTATCACTTATATGCACGCCTATTCACAAAACCAGAATCTAATATGATACAATGATTCCTCCATCGCATGCATACAAACTGCTGACTCCTTTAGTATCTACAATATCAACGTCTTCTGCGTGTAAATGTTTCTTGATCAATTCTTTCACGTAAACAGCTCTCTCGTAGCAATTGCAGTGTGAAATGACGAATTGTCTTCTTGTGAGATCTCTTCCTTCGCTTCCCATGTGTTCTACCATCTTCGCGAGTGCTTTCTTCATTCCTCTTGCCTGGGCTGCTTTCTGGATCACGCCGTCTCTTGTACCGATCATGACTGGTTTGATATTTAATGCACCGGCGATCGTTGCAGATAGTCTTGATAATCTTCCGTTCTTTCTTAGTACTTCTAGTGTCTCCAAAACAAAATATGTTCTAAGACTTGTTGTATACTCTTCAATCTTATCAACCACTTCTTCAAATGGCACTCCCTGACTTGCATATTCGTTGAGCTTACGTGCGATCAGAACCTGAGTCGTAGCGGCTCCTCTGGAATTCACTACATGAATATTCTTTGTTCCGTTCTCTTCTTCATATAGATTCTTTCCTAAAACTGCACTGTTGTATGATCCACTTAATTCTGCAGATAATGTTACCACATATATATCATCTGCCTTGGAATATGCTTCCATATAGCTCTCTGGTGCAGGGCATGCTGACTTCACAGACTCTTTACTTGCTGCAACCTTTGCTAAGAAATCTGCCTGATCAAATGTTTCATCATCTATGATTTCTTCTCCATCCACTAATAATGTCAGGGGTACTAAAGTATAACATCCTTTTTTTAAATCTTCTTCTGTCAAATCCGTACAGCTGTCACAAACAATATGAAAACTCATATTCGTATCTCCTTTTTACAACTTTCTTATCTGGTATTCATTACTACTTATTCTAACATATATCTACGCAAAAAGAAACATGCAAACAAAGTTTCTTTTAAGTTCCCGAAGTTTGTGAAAAATTTTACAGGTACTTTGTTAAAAATCTTTCTTTCACTTCCTGATCCCATGCTTCTTCCAAAGTCTTATCCAGTACAAATGTCTTTCTGGACACTCCTGATGTACACTTTAATCCCTGTCGGTCGTATAAAATGTTGATAAACAATCCTGCTATTTCATCTTCTCGGACTGCAAGATTATATTTGGCAAGAAACTCTGGAGAAAGATCTGGTTTTAACATCATCACAAATTGAAAAGACAGCGGTGTCTTCTTCCCTTTTACGAGAGAAAATATTTTTTCTTTTTCTTCTTCCCACGTTACATATGGATATTGTTTCATCTCTTTCCATTCTTCTGTATCATAAAATTCTTTTAAGATCTTTCCATCAAATTCATACGAAATGTTCATGGACAGTTTTCCTTCGCTCATCAAGAAATCATCAAAAAGATTTCCTCCTAAAAAACCTGCCATAAACTTCTTAATATTTTCAATTTCGATCATAACCATAGGCATATTCTCCTGACTAAAAAATGGAACTCTGCCTACTCACAGAGTTCCATTTTATTGTATCTTTCTTTGGTTCTTTTTTCAACCAGTTTTACTGTCCAAAACTATAATACTGGCTGTTAGAACTTTCATTATTATAATTATTGTTGTAACTATTGCTGCTGTTACTATTATTATTGCTGTTATTACTATTGCTGCTGTTACTGCTTGTGCTTGGTGCATCTGATTTCTTTCCAAGAGTAACTGTCAGTGTCTTCTTCTCATAAGTACCCATCTGATTCTGACGTTTTACAACAACTTTAACTTTCTTACCTGCTTTCAGGTTTGAAATCTTTTCTTTTAATCCATCCATTGTAGAAACATTGCTTCCATTAAAGGATACGATCACATCTCCTGCACTGATGCCTGCTTTCTGGGCTGGGGAACTCTTGATCACCTGCTGTACATAAACACCAGATGGCATATCAAACTGGCTTGCCATAGAGCTGTCGATCGTCTGACCTGATACACCTAAATATGCCTGTTCACTCTCATTTGTTGCCTCATTCTTGATCAGTTTATTGATGATCGGTTTTGCTGTATTGATCGGAATCGCATATCCCATTCCTTCTACATCTTCTGAAGAATATTTAACTGTATTAATACCAATTAATTCACCTTTGCTATTTAATAAAGCACCACCACTATTTCCAGGGTTGATCGCTGCATCTGTCTGGATCAATGTCATTGTCTTGTCTGTCAACTGTACCTGACGATTTAATGCACTGATATAACCACCTGTGACAGACTGTCCATATCCTAATGCATTACCAATTGCGATCGCTCTTTCTCCTGTCTGTAATTTTGAGGAATCTCCTAATGTGATCACTGCGATCTTCTTTAAGGTAGAAGATTTCATGTTCTTTGTATCTACTTCTACAACCGCTAAGTCCGCATCGCTGTCAGTACCACGAATGGTTGCACTTGCACTCTTTCCATCCACGAATCCTACGGATAAAGATTTGGCATCTGCTACGACATGGTTATTTGTAACGATCAAAATCTTACCATCTTTCTTGCCAATGATGATACCTGAACCAACACCTTCGGATTCACTGCTTTGTGTCTGTCCAAACCAGCTCTGGCTTGTTGTCTCGAACTTTCCTGTAATTGATACGATCGATGGCATAACATTTTTTGATACACCTGAGAGGTCATTACTGCTGGTACTTGAACTGCTGCTTGTTGTCTTCGTTGTTGCAAGCTGTGTTGCACCATTTCCAATGCCTGCTCTGCTAAATCCATATGTGACTCCCTGCATCACAAGCCCTGCGATCAATCCAAAAGCTACTGCAGATGCTGCTAATTTTGCAACATATTTTCCTTTGCCGCCATTTTTGTTTTTCTTAGGATTGGAATGATCGTTCGCTTCCTCCGCTCTCCACTGCTCGGAAGTCTTCCACTGTCCATCCTGATTTGTATTATATTCACTCATGATTAATTCTCCTTTCGATCCTGATCTTTTGTTTCGACCTTTATCTTTTATGAGATAAATATATCTTATAAATGTGTAAAAACTGTGATTAATATGTTACTAAAAAATGATTTCCTCTTTTTTCTCATTTTTCGTGAAAATGATGAAAGTGTCAATAAGTACAAAATACAAAAATAAGAAAAAGTTAAGTCATTTGTCATTGTATGATCTCTTTTTATCCCTTATAATAGAAGGAAGTGAAAAAGGAGTATTTATCATATGATCAAACAAAACCAAACTTACTTAAATAGACTGCATGTCGTGATGGATGCTGTCTGCATTTATTTTGCAGGATTTGCAGCATGGTATATAAGATTTAAATGCACGATCTTTGGATTCTGGCTGAATCAGGAGATTTTCGATCTCAACCGCTATTATCCAGAGTTTTATCAATATCAGAAACCGCTGATCAGCTCTTTGATCCTGTTATTGTTATTGTATTCGTTCTTTGGTCTTTATACACCAAAGCGTTACCAGCGAGGTTCCAAGGAACTTGTGAATCTGGTCAAAGCGAATCTGATCGGACTTGGACTTTCTGCATTTGTGATCACTGTATGGCAGATTCAGAACTTTCCTCGTTCTTTATATCTGTTATTTTATTTATTTAACTTTATTTTTGGTCTTTTATCCAGATATATCATACGCAGAATTTTGAAAACGAATCGTAAGAAAGGACGCAATATCAAACATACGGTATTTATCGGTTTCAGTACTTCAGCAGCTGCATATATCGACCGCATCAAATCAAATCCTCAATGGGGCTTAAAGGTTCATGGGATTTTTGATGATCTTGTCAGTGATAATTTTGAATATCGTGGAATCAAGAAGATCGGTACACTTTCAGATCTTGCCGCTTATCTTGAGAAGACATCTCTTGATGAAGTTGCGATCACTCTGAATCTGAATGAATACCATAAACTGGAACAGATCGTTGCGATCTGTGAGAAGTCTGGTGTGCATACAAAGTTTGTTCCAGATTACTATAACTTTATTTCCACCAACCCATACACTGAAGATCTGGACGGACTCCCAGTTATCAATATCCGTAACGTACCATTAACAAATACGATGAATAAACTGATCAAACGTCTGATAGATATTATCGGTTCTATCATTGCGCTGATCTTATTCTCACCGATCATGCTTATCGTTGCGATCCTTGTAAAGAAGAGTTCTCCTGGACCGATCATTTTTGCCCAAGAACGTATCGGTCTTGGGAATAAACCTTTTAAGATGTACAAATTCCGTTCCATGGGTGTACAGGACCCTAAGAAAGAGGCCAAAGAATGGACAACCAAGAACGATGTCCGTGTTACACCTGTTGGACGTGTAATCCGTAAGACAAGCCTTGATGAACTTCCTCAATTCTGGAATGTATTAAAAGGCGATATGAGTCTGATCGGGCCACGTCCAGAACGACCTTTGTTTGTCGAGAAATTTAAAGAAGAGATTCCTCGTTATATGATCAAGCATCAAGTTCGTCCAGGTATTACTGGATGGGCTCAGGTCAATGGATTCCGTGGTGATACTTCCATCCGAAGCAGAATCGAGCATGACCTGTATTATATTGAGAATTGGTCTTTGGGACTTGATATCAAGATATTATTTCTTACATTTTTTAAGGGATTTGTCAATAAAAATGCATATTAAACAGCAAGAAAAGGATGGAGTTTTTCATCCTTTTTTCTGTACAAACTTAACTATTTAAGGAAATCTGGAGGGATACATTATGACAGCACAGCATACAAAACATGCCAAACACACAAAGCGAAAACGAAGAAGAAGATCTCCACTTCGGATCTTGATCATTCTCATTCTTGTGATCGCTGTATTAGTCGGACTTACGCTTTCCACAGTTCACAAAAAACTTGGGAAAATATCAACAAAAAGTCTTGACCACAGCCAGCTTGTCACTGTAAACAAAGACAGCAATATGACTGACTATACCAACTATGCTTTTTTCGGAATTGATTCTCAGACTGGAAGTATGTCAGATCGTGGAAACCGTTCTGATTCTATCATAGTTGTCAGCATCAACAATTCAACCAAAGATGTCAAACTGTTGTCGATCTATCGTGATACATATGTAAGTATTAATGGAAAATACAGTAAAATCAACGCCGCTTATTCTTGGGGTGGTCCAGAGCTTGCGATCAGCACGATCAATCGTAATCTTGATCTGAATATTGAAAAATACGCAACTGTAAACTTTAAGATTCTTGCTAATATCGTGGATGCTGTTGGCGGAATCGAAGTAAAAGTCGATAAAAGCATCTTAAAGAATTTAAATGCTTATATCGGTGACATGAATCGTATCAACGGTGGACATTCTCCAAAACTTTCTTCTGCCGGTACTTATACTCTGGATGGAAATCAAGCCGTTGCTTATTCCAGAATCCGTTATACCGCTGGCGGTGACCTTGCCAGAGCCGGAAGACAACGAGAAGTCCTTCAGAAGATTTTTGACAAAGCCAAGAAAAATCCTTTGAAGATGATGTCTGTTATGGATGAGATACTTCCTCAGGTAAAGACAAATATGAGTCAGGATGAATTGTTTGATATGTTCTTATCTGTTTTCAAGTATGACATCAAAGATCAGCAGGGATTCCCTTGGGACCAGAAAGAGCTCCGTTATTATGGTACTTATTATGGATTCCCTACAACATTGAAAGAGAATGCGATCCGCGCACATAAATACCTCTTTGGTACATCGGATTATCAAGTCAGTGATGAGCTTAGCCGTATCAATCAGAAGATCATTTATCGTGCTGGATATTAATCCTGAATATCAACTCAAAATGCAAAAAGAAGCTTTCGATCTATGGATTCACTCATAGATCAAAAGCTTCTTTTTATTTTATATTCTTCAAGATCCCTAACAATGTTTCGCCAACCATTCCCTGGCCTTCTTTGCAATAAAAGAAATCCCTTGCCTGCCTTCTAACCTCTTTAAAATGATCGTCGCCTTGTACCAGACGTTCGAATTCTTCCATCAAGGCTTCAAATGTCTCTGCCTTATATCCCGGAGCCGCCTTCTCATAATCGCAATACATACCACGATCATGCTCCAGATAATCCTGATAATCAAAATTATAAAAGACTACCGGCCGGTCCAGTAATAGATAATCTATATATGTGCTTGAATAATCTGTAACCAGAATATCCGTATCCATTAATAATTCCTGAATATCCATGGATTTCTCTGTGATATCTGTTATATTAGAATACATGGAGAAATCTACTTTCTCATCTTTATGATAAAAATGGCGCCGGATCACGAACAAAATATCATTTTGGATACACCAATCATTGAGCACTTTAAAATCAAAATGTTCTTCCAAAGGGAATGCCACTTTACCTTCTTTCCTGTGTGTCGGCGTATATAAGATGACTTTCTTTCCTTTTGCCGCTTTTGACAACTGATGAGAAGCATGAAATTTTCCACTTTGATCATAGAATATATCATTCCTTGGCTGTCCCAATGTTATGATATGACTCTTTGATCTTCGAAATGCACTTTCATAGATCGGAGCATAAAAATCACTTGTTGCTACTACATACTCTTTTCCTAATGGGATTTCCTGAATCATTCTTCGGATTTTTTGACCCTTGCTATCCCAATTCTTGACCTTATCATCATCATAGCCAACTTTCTTTAATGGAACCCCATGCCAAAGATTTAAGAATACTGCTCGTCCCATAAATGTATGATTTACATCACTGATCCCATTGCAGACTACCACATATTTGGCCCGAAGCTGCATTAAAATCCCTTTGAAACTGTCAAACATATAAGCTTCATATCCAAGCTTCCTGACTTTTCTGCAGACTGATTCATTCTTCGTGATCCATATCGGACGGATCTCTTTATGTTCTTGTGCTTCTAAAAACAGATATTTGGGATTGTCTGCAAACTGTTCTCCAAGCCATGCTCCAAAGATATATATCTTTCTGCTTCTTGGAAATAAACACGACAGAAACATGATCACATATTTTCCTGCAAGTCCTAATGCTTTTTTCATAAATATTCCTATCCCCAAAGCCACTGCATCAGCTTTCGGATATTTCCTTCCTTTAATACGTGATGATTTTTATAAAAACTCAATCGTTTGATCTTTCCTTTATAATACAATTCTCCATAACTCTCAAGAAGTTCATAAACATCCAGATTATCAATCTCTTCCCCATATGTCTCAACAAATCCCTGCATCTGCTCCATAGATTCAATCATCATACGGCGATAGCTGTTCTTTCCTTCTTTGAGACGATGATACAAAAAGACGGGATTCTTTGCATCTTTCGCACCAACAGAATTATTGCCATGCTGACGGTAATACATCGTTGGCTCATTTACAAAACCAATCTTGCCAAACACTTTCGCGATCAATGCCGCCCAATAATCATGCATGATGATCTTAGACATCGGTAACGGCCGTAAAAAATATTGTTGCAGACAACGATTGATCATCATCGTACACCCTGTCACAGAATTTTGTACCATCAATTGATTCAATACAATTCTCTTTGGAATATTCGCATACTGAAAGAATGACTCTGCAACCATCTCTAAGTTATGATCTGCAACTGACAGATCTGAATGAACCAAGATCGGCGTTTTCTCTCCATATCTTGCCTCTAACGCTTCCATCTTCTGTAATGTCAGATAAATCTTATCTGGTTTCCACACATCATCCTGATCACAAAACATAAAATACGGTCCGTAAGAATTTTGGATCAGTGAAATAAAATTGTCTTTGGCACTTCCCTGTGGCGGATCATTCTTAATGATCGTCACTTGTTCCGGATATTGTTTACTGAATTCTTCAAGAATGCTGATCGTACCATCCGTAGAACCATCATCACCCACGACCAGCTGCCAGTTTTCATAGGTCTGAGCTGCAATTGATTCTAACTGCGCTTTTAAATAATCCTCTCCATTCAATGTCGCTAACAGAATCGTTACCATATTGTTTTCAAACCTCCTGACTGTGTTATTGTTCAGCAGATCTCTATCTGCTTACCTTCTTTATCACGTCAATGACCTTCTGTGAAGCATGTCCATCATCTATGCCATTGAATTTATCATGATAATTCTTATATTTTTCTTTCCAACTATCTTCATTATATTCTTTAATATCTTTGATCAACTGATCTGTATCTCTTGAAATCGGCCCTGGAATATCATTGGCAAAGTCAAAATAAAATCCTCTCAGATTCTCCTTGTAGTCTTCCAGATCATATGCAAAGAATAACATCGGCCTGTTAAGAATACTATAATCAAACATTACAGAAGAATAGTCCGTGATCAACATATCTGACACAAGGTATAACCATGCAATATCTTTTGTCTCGTCGAATGTATAAACGAATCCTTTATATGGTGTCCAATCAATCTTATCTGATACAAGATAATGATATTTTACAATGAATATATATTCATCTGATAATGCCTCCTTTGCTTTATCAAAATCTAGTTTTGAAGCAAATTTGTACTTTCCTTTCTCGCTATATTCATTATCTCTCCAAGTTGGAGCATATAATATGATCTTCTTATCCAATGGAAGTCCAAGTTTTTCTTTGTATTCTCTGATCTTAGCAGGAGAATTATCATTGATCAAAATATCATTCCTTGGATATCCGATCTGTAAGATCGGACGATCTTTAAATGCAAAACATGATCTGAAAATATCTGTAGAAAACTTATTCTGTGATACTAGATAATCCCAATCCTTACATGTTACTCTAAACTGTTCATGATAATTCTCAATATCCGTACTTCCACCCATATCCATTCGGTCCATATCAAGCGCAAGCTTCTTAAGCGGTGTTCCGTGCCATGTCTGAATGTATGTGATATGCTTCTTCTTACGCACATATAATGGCTGACGACTATCAAATACCCAGATTCCTGCTCTCATTAAATACCAAAAATATGGGAAATAGTTATTCCGTATCTTCTTGCATTTACCTGGAACTTCTATACTTGTATCAAAGAAAAACCAGATACATTCATATTCTTGATCAAGGCCTTCTCTTACCATCTCTTCATAGATGTATCTTGGATTTCCTGTATAGTTACGTCCATTGCTGCTCTGAAATATAATCATCTTTTTATTTACTGGAATCAGATATGTTAATACTTTATATATCTGAATCGTAATATTCTTAATCAGTTGCTTCATACGTGCACTCCTATTTACTTACTTCAAAGAATGAATCTCTACGATTCTTCTTATCAAACATCATATTGTACTGAATCATACGATACTTCTGTATTATACCATAATATGGTGATCCTTTATCATTAATCTGATAAAATTTTCCATTCTTTCCCCAATATCCCTGCGATGTGATCGTTGGAACTTCTTTTCGAACCTCATTTAAAAATCTCTGATATCCTGTCATCTTTACTCCAGCTGTCTTGGTCAGGATACTTTGGATATAGTTCATGCTTGTCTTCTCTATATGCTGTTCTTTAATGTCATAATTGGCCCAGATCACGAATGGTACCTGATAACGCTTCATCATCTGTTCGCTGCTCCAAGTCTGATATTGACCGTTTGTGATCTTATTCATAAATTCATCTGTCAATCTTGGCTGATGATCTCCTAAAAATAAAATGATCGTTGGCTCTTTACATTTTTCAAAATAACTTGTCAGCTGTTTTAAACTGTCATCTGAATATTTGATCAGATTTAGATATCTGTTGGCCTCAGCATCATATTTGCTGCTTTCAATCTTGATCGGCTGTTTAAAGTTGGCTGCATCCTTATCATAAGGGCTGTGATTCTGGATCGTCATATTATACATATAAAATGGCTGATCTGTCTTCTTACGATTCTTTTCATATTCAGAAATAATGCGATCTACATTTGCCTCATCAGAAATATACTCTCTAACCCTTTTTACATTCTTAGGAAAGTCAAATTTATCAATAAAATCCGCAAATCCAAAATCTTTATATACAGCTGGTCGATTATAATTATACGGATTGAACGGATGCATCGCTTTATTTCCAGAATATCCTTCTGCCTTTAGATTACTAACTAGTGAAGGCATCTGCCCATGAATATAAAGCTGAAATGCTGTCGTTCCAGCTGATAAAAACCCAAGAGTATTTCCTGTCAACAATTCAAATTCTGTATTCGCTGTCTGACCACCTACAATCGATGCATACGTATATCCTGTCACACAATTCTTCTTCAAACTATGGAAATAGGGCATATAATCTTCATTCGTCTTAAAATCTCCCAGCACCTTAATATCTGCGAATGTTTCATTGACAACTGTTATGATATTCGGATATTGCTTTGCTGTACTTTGCTGTTCATTCGCTGATTTCTTTTCATTTTCCTGAATGATCTGATCAACCTTCGCTGTTGTATATCCTTCTGGCTTCTTCACGACCGCATATCCAACACTTCTTGCAAATGTCAGCACGCCTCCATATTTTTGATAACTTTCCATTGGACGGAACATACGAATATTAATCTGGTGCTCTTCCATAAAATCAGACAGTATGATCTGATTTGTGAACAATCCGCATCCTAAGGCAACAACAATAAATCCTGCAATGTGAAATACTCTTTTTTCTGTAACCTTTACCTCATGAAGTCTTAAAAATGTAAAGAAAAATGCCATACAGACCAAGATCACACTATATTGTTCAAACGTCAATTTGAATGTATAATTACCCATCACGCTAGTAGCCGTCTGTACTGTTAAAATATCTGGTGCCATCATCGGAATCCCGCGAAATTCATATACAACACATACAACTACCGCAAAGATAAACAATACAAATGGTACGATCACTGATCCAACTCTGATGCTGTTCGTCAAAAATATGATCAGCAGATCCACCAAAATGATCATTGCAAGACTTAGAACGATCCAAAGTGGCTCTTTCTGATAGAACTGTGTCGGCGGAAATGCACACTCTGCTTCATTGATCAAAAATTCTGACAAGATCCATCCCATAACTGGTGCGATCACTCCAAGAATGATCACAAAAGCCCTGTCAACCTTCTGACTCAAACGAATGTCGCAAACTGTTACAAATACCATCCAAAAACATGCCAAAAATACAAATCCCATACGTTTCAGGTAAAAATCAGTCTGCACATGATACATTGGCTTATTTGATAAAAAGAATCCAAGCAATGCAAACACGACCAGTAATTTTAAAACTGCGGTAACTTTATATCTCTTTTTTTCACTTTTAAAAATATTGCTAATTTCTATAAACTGCATCAAAAACTAATCCTTTCATCTATAGCATTATCTTAAATTCTTTTTGTTTGATAACGCAGAAAAGAAGAATTCCGTCTCTAGCCGTTCATAACCTCTATTGTCAACGAAATTCCTCTTATATCTTAATTCATAACTCTTGCTATTTATTCGCTGTTGTTCCGTTTAATCCAAGATCCTGTTTGATCTTTGTTGTAGAAATTCCTTCTGTTCTTGGAAGATATACGACTTCACAGTAATCTTTTAAGAAATCAAACTTACCTTTCCAGTCATCTCCCATAACAAATGTATCTACATGATATTCTTTCACATCGGAAATCTTCTGATCCCAATTTTCTTCTGGAATCACAAGATCCACATAACGAACTGCTTCTACCAGTTTTTTTCTTTCTTCATAACTGAAATAACATTTTTTCTGTTTTTCATTCCAGTTAAACTCATCTGTTGATACAACTACAATTAAATAATCACCTAATTCTTTTGCTCTGCGCAATAAATTGATATGTCCCGCATGCAGTAAATCAAATGTTCCATATGTGATTACTTTTCTCATATCACACCTCCGTGTCTTCTATCTTACTTTGTTTTCTCTTCGTATACTTTACTTACTTCTTCAATCGATCCATGAGAAATGATCTTTCCTTTTTCAAGTAGGATTGCCTTATTACATAATCTCTTTACCTGATCTAAAGAATGAGATACAAATAATACTGTAACTCCCTTGTCAAACATACTCATGATCTTTGCTTCACTTTTCTTTCGGAATTTCGCATCTCCGACAGATAATACTTCATCCAGGATCAAGATATCTGGTTCCACTAATGTTGCAACAGAGAATCCAAGTCTTGATTTCATACCTGAAGAATAGTTCTTAACTGGGACATCTATAAATTTGCCCAGTTCTGAGAACTCTATGATCTCATCTAACTTCTCATCTAAGAACTTCTTTGAGAATCCAAGAACTGCTCCATAAAGATAAATATTCTCACGTCCTGTATACTGTTGATCAAATCCAGCACCTAATTCAAGCAATGGAGCGATCTTCCCCTTGGCTGTCACAGTTCCTTCCGTTGCTTTTAATACCCCTGCAATAACCTTTAACAGCGTACTCTTTCCAGCTCCATTCAATCCAAGGATTCCAAGTCGATCCCCTTTGTTAAGGGTAAAATTAATATCTTTTAATGCCCAGAATTCATTATATGAAATCTGATGTTTCAATAACTTGATCACATAATCTTTCAGATCATCAACCTTTTCCTGACTTAAGTTAAACTTCATTCCAACATGTTCAACTTTCAATACTTCTTTCTTTGCCATGATACCCTCCTAAATATGCAGAATGAATTCATCTTGCTTCTTATAGAAGAAAATCAATCCTACAATAACACTTACGATTGCAAACACGATGGATGCAGCTAAAAACTTCATATTCATCGGCATACCAAAAACAGCCTGTCTAAAATTATGGATCAAAAGATATAATGGATTACATTTTAAGATCCATCCAAAACCTGATTTTAATAACTTCTCTGGTTTGTAGAAAATTGCTGAAGCATACATAATAATCATTAATCCTACAGACCATAAATATTCTAAGTCTCTAAAGAATACTGCCATCGTAGATAGGATCATTCCAACTCCAAAAGCTGTGATCAGTAATAAGATCAATGGAATGATCGCCTGTGCCAGATAAATGGTTGGATATACCTTCAAAACAATAGATACTACTACCAACACGATCAAAGAGATAGCAAAAATAATATAATTAAACAATACACTGGATAATGGATAAATATATTTTGGCACATATACTTTCTTGATCATTCCTGCATTCGTCCTGATCGCTTTCATCGCACCATTTGTCGCAGATGAAAAGAAACTATACATCAAACGTCCACATAAGATATATACTGGGAAATGTGGATCCTTGTTTCCAAACAATGTACCAAATACTACACTTAGTACGATCATTGTCATTAACGGTTCTAACAGTGTCCATAAAATACCTAAATATGATCTTCTGTATTTTAACTTAACACCTTTCTTTACAAGTTCCCATAAAAGGAATCTGTACTTTTTAAAATTTTCAATATAAGATTTCACTGTACTTCTCCATTTTGATATTTTTAATTTACACCTTGCTATTATACTATTCCTTAACAGATTATTCAACTATCTAAAATCTTCCGATCAAAAATTTAGCTTTTGTATTAACAAATGTTATTATTGAGTATTCAATGATCATCACAAGGATCATTGCCCCAAGGCAGTCAATATAATATCTCCATGCCATGATCCCTGGCATTCCTGATATGATCTTCCATCCTGCAGTTGCAGTAGAAATAATATAAAACGGTCTTTGTGTACACATTAATATCAAAGAATTCTTTCCAAAATAATTCAGTATCGTAAACGGAATATAATCTTCAAGAAATTCAAAGACAAATAGTGCTCCAAAAGATCCAATGATTCCTGTAACAAAAAATAGTGGTGGTTGAATACCTAAAGACATATTATTTAAATCTACACCATTATTTTGCTGTGATAAAAAGATATTTCCAATTGTAAATACCAGTCCAATCATAAATCGGATTTCTCTGGATGTTACTTTACTGAATAACATACATCCAATATGTCCTATCTCCAAAAACCATAATGCGATCAATGCTTTACTGATCGGTAAGATCAAAAATGATATTCTTTCAAATGTTAATGGATCCACTGAAATGATCAAGTGTCTGATAAAATAAGACTCCCAAATTCCAAAAACAGGTATCACGATCAATATCACGATCCTCATCCATTTCGGAAGATATTTGATAAGACAGAAAAACAGGATTTCCGCAATAAATAACACCGGTAAAAACCATAGTGCAAATGTTCCTCTTAATGTGATCGTTGCCAAAATATAAGATTTGATCGCCGGAATATCAATCCTGTGCTTCATGATCATCGTTGCAAATCGAAATCCAATCGACAAAATACTAAATAAGACATATGGCAGCATCAATGACTTCAATAACTTTACTGCATACCCCTTTAATGTCTGTGTCCGATAAGAATCTGCATACCGGATCAGATATCCGGCGGCAACAAAGAAAATTGCCATCTTGAATGATGCCGCCCATGTATCAACTGGATTACCAAGCTTCGTAATATGTCCCCATGTTACCATCAAGATTCCTAAGCCTTTACACAGATCTATATATTTTATTCTCCTCTTTCTGTCCATTTTAATATCCTTTGCTTATGATATATTCATACGTACGTTTACTGTTATCGTTATCACGATATTCAAAATAATAATCTTTTAATTTTGTATATTCTTCTTTTTCTTTAAATCCATTGTGAATATACTCTTCAATTCCATCGATCAATTTCTCATATTCTGTATAACGTTCTCCAAATAATTCATGCTCCATATCCAGATAACTTCCATGTGCCTGCATATACATATCATAATCAAACTGGTAGAATAATACTGGTTTATCAAGATAACATACATCCCAACATACACTAGAATAATCTGTGATCAGCATAGAACATTTCTTCATGATCTCATTTAATGGCTCTGTTCCAAATGGGATCAACTCAATGTTATCTCCACTGACATTAAACTCACTTAAATAATCTTTAAACTTTGGATGAATGTAAAAGATCAGTTTTACATCATTTTCTTTTAAGATTCTTGCAAGTTTCTGACTCTGTAACAGTTTCATGTAGTTTTTATAATAATCACTTGCCTTAAACTCTTCTGCACTCTTTTCTTCCAGCCATGATCTCCATGTCGGCATTGCAAGAATGATCTTTTCCTCTGGTTTTGAAGTATCTTCCAGAACATCCCATCTCGTAAATCCAAGAATCGGTGCATCTCCATCTTCATATCCAAAATTCTCTACAATGATCTTATGCTCAAATCTTGATGTCGTTGTAAAATGAGTCATAGGACTTGAACCTTTCATTCCAAAAATCGGATGTACACGTTTTAATGCTGTCACCCCATGCTGTAAAAACAAGATATTATGTTTTGAAATACGATTTGAGATCACATTTGGTTTTGCTCGCCATGTATATAAATGTTTCTTTGAATCAGAAGCTATATATAAATTGGCAACAAGTGAATATAAAATATGTCGAAAACTCATAAATGGAATCACATGTTTTCCATATTGCTTCATCTTATCATAATCAGCAGAATCTGTATCGAGAATATAATAAATATGCTGCTTCTTTTCTTTTGGAAGCTGCTCCATACAATATTTGAAGAAATAATATCCATTATCCTGCGCCATAGAGCAGAATTTTTCAAATACTAACCATACTCGTTTCTTTTTCCAATATGGTAATAACAACGTATAAACACCAAAAGCTGCTAATTCCTTGATCTTTACATCAAATCCATCATATTTTGATCTTGTACGATAAGTAAATGCCATTTTGCATGTGATCGTCGAATAAGGGAAAATAATATGCTCTTTATCAACATCACATTGATAATTCATCAGTAATAATTTTAATCTCTGCCATCTGCTCCAATATGCACTTACTCTTACTTCTTCTCCATTCTTCTCTGTTACAGCAAATACATCCCAAAACAGTTCTTCCAGTGATAATACCGACATATCAATCTGAGCATCAATAATATAATGATCACCCGACCTCGTTACTTTATATTCAAATGGATAATCGATCGTCTCCACTTTACTTCGATATGATAATATGACATTTTTAATTCCAGCTTCTTTGTTTTTATATTTCATTTTCACATGGACTTTTGAACCCTTGATCTTGAATTTCAGTACTTGTCCACGCATATTACGAACGGATAACTGTGCCTGATCTCCCATAAATACAGAAAATCTTCCATCTACTTCATTCATATAAGGAATCACACTTGTATCCGCAGGTTCGAATGTATTCTGATAAGTAATATCATGTTTCTTGATTCCTGTCATATATACAGAAGATTTATCTAATTCATCCATCACTTCTTTGCGTTTTGCATATTCTTTACGATCTACAAAGAAATATGGCAGTTTGTTGCCATTTTCATCTTCTAATTCGATCATCAACTGATATCTTCCGTTCATATCTGCAATTTCAAGCGAAAGAAATTCATCAAAATATTCCTTGATACAATGATCTTTCCATTCTTTTTCTGTCAGATTCCTTGTATAAATGATCTGATTTTTCTTATTTACAAATAACAGTTTCTTTGGCTGGCCTTTCTTGCCTTCCTCAAACTTAATCTCCAAATGGTCTTCCATTACTCGCATGGATGCATTGATCATCTTTTTCTTATTGAAAGAAAATGTCTCTCCTGCTTCTCCATGATAATATTCTGTTTCAAACTTTGAATACACTGGAAGATCTGCAAAGCATCTCTTGATTTCTCTCTTATGAAGTTCTTTTCTGATCTTAGCACTCTTTCTTTTTAACACTTCTTCTGCATAGGTTCTTGGAAGTGTTCGTGTAATAAAAATATAATCAAAATCATCAAGATAATTATCATGTAAATGACTGCTTAATTCTGGATTGAAAAAACGTTTTTCAAAGATCACTACATCTTCATCTTTCTTAGCGATCTGTGCGATCGTATCGATCGTCTGTGCTGTTTTTACGTTTGGATAGTGCAAAACTCTTCGTTTCTTTTCTTTGTTAAAACTGTAATCGATCGTTGGCATATCGCACATATTTCCATGAAAAACAAGTTCTGCCATATTCTTTGCAGCATCAATAGAATCATACTGAATATATTTTTCTGTATATTCCATATCATTTTCATAAGAATCCTCGCGGAATGTCTCGTTGACCAGACAATCTCTTAATGCTTCCTTGTCATAGATCTTTCTAAATGGCAATTCTTTGATATCAAAATACATTCCTCTATCGTGCATATATTCTTCATAGTCATACATATATAATATGATTGGTTTTCTTGTAATCGAGTAATCAAAAAATACGCTTGAATAATCTGTGATCAGTGCATCAACACTATTTAAAAATTCATATTTGTCAACACCACTTGGAAATGGATAAATATGTTCATAATTATCCAGCTTTACAAACTTCTGCACAATTGGATGAAAGTTTACATATAACTTCTGATCATCCTTTAAATTCTCATCTAGATAATGTAACAGCTGATTGATCTCTCTGCTATATTCAGACGTGTTCACATCATGATTGCTCTGTCCACGCCATGTCGGCATATATGCCATCGTTGTATAATCTTCATTTCCAAGCTTCTTTGTCACCTGATCAGCTTTCTCATGATCCATAAAAATACTATTTCTTGGATATCCATTCATCACAACAGTTCCTGTATACAAAGCTTCCAGATTATAATCTTCCATGATCACTTTTCTTGTAAATTCATTTGGGAACATGATGTAGTTGGCATGTAAGAAGTTATGTTGCACATTATACATGGATTCAATTCCAAAACGCATTCGTTTTCCTAATGTCTTTAACGGTGTTCCATGCCATGTCTGTAGGTACACCTGTTCATCTCTTCGAATGAAATACGCCGGAAAAGAACTGTTATTGATCAGATACTTAGATGTTGCAAGTACTTTTACATATTTAAAATCTGCAATATCTACAAGTTCTACTTTCAATCCGATAGAATCAATAAATTTCTGATCTCGTTTCTTATCATTCGTCGCAAAATAGATCTTGAAATCTTTTGATTCCGGCATTTTCAAAAACTCCTGCAAGATCGCCAAGGATGAATCTGACACATCCTTGCCGTGAAATGACTCAAAGAGTGCTTGTTTTTCATTGATCTTGCCATGTTTATAATACCAGGCATAGATAAATTTCATCTTTGGAGTTTTTGGAAATAATCTTTTTACAAATCGAATAATTTTTCTTATTTTATCCATGTTTCCTTCTTAAACCTTTCAATGACCTTCTTAAAGATTGTTCTGCCTTATGGCATTGTTTATTTTTTATTTTCCCTGCATCATATTAAATACTTTTTCAGATGAATTTTCACATTCATATGGAATATATGTTTCATGGAATGCATCGACTCTCTGTTTTGAATTCTCAATCGTTTCATCCAGATGCTCAATCGCATCTAACATCTCATCAGACGTATATAGTAATGGTCCTGGTGCTTCTTTTTCGATATCAATATTAAATCCACGAAGCTTATCTCTATATTCATCCAGATCATATGTAAAGAATAACATTGGTCTGTCGAGAACTGCATAATCAAACATTACAGAAGAATAATCTGTGATCAGAATGTCTGTAATGATATATAAATCTTCAATAGATTCATAATCCGTAAGATCATACACAAATCCATCTGCTGGAACTCCTTTCCAACCTTTTGCTGAAAAGTGATGCAGTCTTAAGATCAATACATATTCATCTGAAAATTTTTCCTTCATCTTCTCAAGATCTAGCATTAATTCAAACTTATCACGCACTCTCCATGTTGGTGCATACATGATGACTTTCTTATCTTTTGGAAGTCCTAATTTTTCTTTTAATCTGCCCATTTCTTCTTCGTTATTAGAAGAATACAAAATATCTGTTCTTGGATATCCAGTATCCATGATCGTATTTTCAAATTTAAATGCAGATGGTGCAAGATCCGCAACAAACTTACTTTGCACGATCAGATAATCCCAACGTTTACACTTTCTAATATACTTCTTTTCTGATTTCTTTGTAGGGAAATCGCCTGGTACATCCAATCCAATTGTCTTTA